>Ga0207684_10001217_pt1 | contig 28644 bp, 26 predicted proteins | sample KBSK5501metaG_FD_184342 | JGI IMG/M metagenome (GOLD analysis project Ga0207684, IMG submission 184342) | Corn, switchgrass and miscanthus rhizosphere microbial communities from Kellogg Biological Station, Michigan, USA - KBS K5-50-1 metaG... | ecosystem: Host-associated > Plants > Roots >...
CAGTGCGGCCGCCGCGAAGGCGCCCACGGCCACCGCCGCCAGCCACGCGAGGGTCCGCGCCGGACGGCGAGCGGAGTAGAGGAAGTAGGCGGCCGCCAGACCCGCCCACAGCACCGCGTAGCCGTGAGCGAGCCCGGTCAGGGCGAGGAGCAGCCCGGGCCCGCGCCACGACCACCCGCGGCTGTAAGCGCGGTAGGCGAGGCCCAGGAACAGCAGGGCGAGGCCGAGGCCGAGCATGTAGGCGAACTCTCCGGCGAGCGTGCTCGCCAGCGTGCCACCCCAGATCGGATTCTCCTCGCAGAAGAGGAAGACGAGGGAGGCCGCCGCCCCGAGGAGCGGCGCGGGGAAGCCGAAGCCCATCAGGCGGAGCGCGGCGTAGGTCAGGAGGGGAAGCAGGAACACGCCGAGGACCGTTCCTAGCTTGAAGGCCGCCGGAAGGCCGACGAGCGGGGCCATCGCCGACATGGCCAGGAACGGCAGCGGGAAGTAATAAAGCATCAGCGGCTGGCCCAGGTACGCTCCCGGATACCAGCCGTGGAGGCGGCCGTGCGGCAGCAGGCGCTCGTAGAACCAGACGAAGGTGGGATAGTGGCACGGCGTGTCCCCGCCGGCGGTGACCGTGGGCAGGAGCAGCAGCGAGGGCCGCAGGTAGTCGAAGAGGACGAGGAGCATGAAGCCCAGCCCGACGGCGTCCGCCACCGCCCTCCGGCGAGGACCGACGGACTCGGGCTCCATTCCGAGGTCAGAGTTTATAGTAGGCTTGCCGCGCGTGAAGGAGTCGCCCCGCATCCTGGTCGTGGACGACAGCCAGGAAATCCTGACCATGCTCGCGCACGCCCTCTCGCGCCACGGCTTCGTCATCGACGCCGCGACGTCCTCGGAGGAGGCGCTCGCCCGCGCGACCACCGCCGCGTACGACGCCGCGGTGGTCGATCTCGTGATGCCCGGGCAGGACGGCGCGGCCCTGGCCGCCGCGCTGCGGCAGCGGATCCAGGGGCTGCCGGTGGCGCTGATGACGGCCTACGCGCGCTCTCCCCTGCTCATCGCCGCGCGCAAGGCCGGCGTCAGGGTGTTCTCGAAGCCGCTCTCCATCCAGGAGCTGGTCGGCTTCCTGCAATCCGAGATTCCCTAGGCCGCGCTGCCCTTCCACGCAGAGGCCGCGTTTCAAGGGACTTGCTGATTCGGGGAACGTCCCTCGCGCTTTGAAAGGAGCCGGTCGCGGCGGCGGCGGAAGTCGGCCGCGACCCGGTGAATGGTCGGCGAGCCGTCCTCCTCGAGCTGCGCGAGCGCCCGGTGCACCACGCCCAGAGCCGCCTCGAGGTCGCGCGCGCGATGCTCGTGGTGCACGGCCAGCTCCCGCAGGGCCCACCAGTCCCCCTCCGCCGCCGCCCGCTCCCACAGCTCGACCGCGGCGGCATGGTCGCCGCCGCGCTTGGCGCGGGCGGCCAGGCGCAGGAGCGAGCGCACCTGCAGGGGGTGGTCGTCGACCGCCGCCACCCGGCGGTACTGCTCCTCGCAGCGCTCGTGCAGCTCCGCCCGCTCGAGGACCCGGGCCAGGGAGTAGACGTCGCGCGGATCCTCGGCCCACCCGTCCTCCACCCACCGGCACGCGAGGGCGCAGAGCGCGGCCAGCGAGACCACGTCGACCCGGTTGTGTTCGAGCACGCGCACCAGCGCGCGCCCGTCGCGGCGGCGCAGGTAATCGAACCAGATCTGGGGGATCTCCTCTCCGGGCACGTCCCCGTGCCGGCGCAGGCCGAGCAGCGCGATCTCCAGCGACTGCAGGCGGCACGACTCCAGACGCAGCTTCCACAGACGCCGCGCGGGGTGGAGCAGGTCGAGATGGCGCGCCGAGTCGAGCGGGAAGCGCTCCCGGTTGAGACGGTAGCGGGACTCGAGGAGCGGGACGTCGAAGGCGCGCCCGTTGAAGGTGACGAGGTGCGAGAAGCGCCCCAGGTCCTCCGCCAGCCCCCGCAGGAGCGCGGCCTCCTCCGGATAATCCCGCATGAAGTACTGGCGCACACGGAAGCGGTCGCCGTCGACGAACCCGAGGCCGATGAGGAAGGCGGCGGTGCCGGTGCCTCCGGCGAGGCCCGTCGTCTCGGTGTCGAGGAAGGCCGCCTCGCGGAGGTCGAAGCCGCCCAGGGCCGGCTCGCCGCTCAGCACGGCGACCGTGTCGGGATCGATGACATGGAATCGGCTCAGGGGCGCATCGCCGTGGAACGACTCCAGGCTGGCGTCGGCCTCGATCAGGAAGAACTCGCCGCGCTCGTTCTCCACGCGGCGCCCTTCGAGAAGCTCCTCGAGCGGCACCCCGGCCGGAGGCACGCGCGAGGGCTCACGCATCGGCCCGCGTCCGCGCGCCGCGGCCGCGGCCAGTCGCTGCAGCCGCTCCTTGAGGCTGAGTCCGTCGCCGGCGGCCCCGACGAGCGCGCGCTCCAGGCGCTCGAGATCGTCGCCGCCCGCCGGCGCCGCGGCGTCGCCGTCCGCCCCGCGCCGCAACCGCCGGAGGCGGTCGTGGAGGGAGGTGCTCACCGCGCGATGATGGCGTCGAGCAGGGCCAGCGCGACTTCCTTGCCGCGGGTTCCCGCCTCTCCCGCCGGCCCGACGCAGGAGGGGCAGCCGTCGCGGCAGGGACAGGCCGCGATCAGCGACCGGCTCTCGGCGAGCAGCCGCGAGTGCAGCCGGTAGAGCGGCTCCGAGAGGCCGATGCCGCCCGGGTAGTTGTCGTAGATGAAGACATTGGGTTCATAGTCGAGCCCGGGCGCGACCGGCGGCTCCCCCGGGCCGAATCTCCGGAGGCCCTTCTCCACCCGCGCGTCGCCCTGACCGTTGTCTCCCACCGCCACGCCCAGGTCGTGGCGGTCGCACATCAGGAAGAGCGCCGCGAGCTGGCCCAGGGTGTGGCTGAGCGCGACCACGCCGTCGCGCCTCTCCTCGCCGCCGAAGGGCAGGCCGGCCAGCACCTCGCGGGGGACGGACAGCCAGTAGGCGGTGGTGTGCATCTCGTTCTCGGGCATCTGCAGCTCGCCCGAGCCCACGTTCTCGTTGGTGTGGAACTTGATCTTCTTGAAGCCCACGACCTGCGACGTGACGTGGACCTCGCCGTGGCGGCGGCGGGCGCGCCCCCCGTCCTCCCCGTCGAAGCGCTCGAGGATCCTGACCTTCGTGTACGTGATGGCGTCGGTGTAATAGTCGACCTCCGCCTCGCGCACGTGGGCCCGGCGCTCGGCGTGGTCGTACGTCTCGACGAAGTAGGTCTTGCCCTCGAGGATGTACACCGCCTTCTCGTGGAGCATGGAAGGGGCGGAGTCGAAATCCACCTCGGCAATGATCCGCGGGTCCTTACCGAGCGTGGTGTCCTGGACGACGAAGTTGTCCGAGGAGACGCTGCGCAGGCTCACCGCGTCGGCCGGATAGCTCTCGCTCGTCCAGTGCCATCGCTCGCCCGCACGGTGGACGAGCCGATCCTCTTCGAGGAAGCCGAGCACCTCCTGCACGTTCTCGCTCCCGAACGCCTCGTCGGCGCCGAAAGGCAGCTCGAACGCGGCGCATTTCACGTGGCTGACGAGGATGTGCAGGTTGTCGGGGTTGATGCGCCCCTGCTCGACGGGCGCGTCGAAGAGGTAGTCCGGGTGGCGCGCGACGAACTGGTTCAGCGGGGTCGAGTTGGCGACGAGCACCGCGACCGACGTGCTCGAGCGCCGGCCGGCACGGCCCGCCTGCTGCCACGTCGAGGCGACGCTGCCCGGGTAGCCGAGGAGCACGGCGGCGTCGAGGCCGCCGATGTCGATCCCCAGCTCGAGCGCGTTGGTGGACACGACGCCCAGGACCGAGCCGTCGCGCAGCCCCCGCTCGATCTCACGCCGCTTGAGCGGCAGGTAGCCGCCGCGGTAGCCGCGGACGACGCCCTCCGAGCCCGGCCGCGTCTCCAGGGCTTCCTTGAGATAGGTGACGAGGACTTCGGTCGCCAGGCGGGAGGGGGCGAACACGATCGTCTGGAGTCCCTTGTCGAGGAAGGAGAGCGCCACGTCGCGCGCGCAGTTGAGGGCCGAGCGCCGGATGCCGAGCGGCCGGTTCACCACCGGCGGGTTGTAGATCGCGAAGTAGCGTTCACCGCGGGGCGCGCCGCTGCGGTCGACGAGGGCCATCGCCTTGCCCGTGAGCGCCTCCGCCAGCTCCTTCGGGTTGCCGATGGTGGCCGACGAGCAGAGGAACTGGGGGTCGGAGCCGTAGAAGCGGCAGAGGCGCTGCAAGCGCCGGAAGATGTTGGCCACGTGAGAGCCGTACACGCCCCGGTGGCTGTGCAGCTCGTCGACGACGACGTAGCGCAGGTTTTCGAAGAGCTTCACCCACTTGGTGTGGTGGGGCAGGATCCCCTTGTGGAGCATGTCGGGGTTGGTCACGACCACGTGGGCGCGCGCACGGATGGCCTTGCGGGCGTCGCCCGGCGTGTCTCCGTCGTAGGTGAACGTGCCGATGTCGGCCCCCAGCGCCTCCACGACGGACTGCAGCTCGGCGAGCTGGTCCTGGGCCAGGGCCTTGGTCGGGAACAGGTAGAGAGCGCGCGCGTCCGGCTCCCGGAGGATCGTGTCGAGGACCGGCAGGTTGTAGCAGAGCGTCTTGCCCGACGCGGTCGGGGTGACGACCACCGTGTGGTGGCCGGCGCGGGCGGCGTCGTAGGCCGCGCGTTGATGCGAGTAGAGGCGGGAGAGGCCGCGGGCGGCGAGCACCTCGCGCAGCCGCGGGTGCAGTCCTTCAGGGAACTCGGCGAACTCGGCGGGCTGGGCTTCGAACCGGCGCAGCGCGGTGAGGACCGGCTCCGACCCGGGTCCCTTCGCCCGCTCGAGCGCTCGCAGCGCCGAGACGAGGCCCTCTTCCGTCCGCTCCCTCCGGAGCACGAGCTGCTGGCTCACGGTGGGCTATGGTGGAACGGGGTGCGGTCAGGACGGGTCCGACAGCCTCCTCGTCCGGTCGATCCGATAATGCCCGATGAACTACGGCTCGCAAGAGGAAAGCAGCCCGCTAATGCTGGACGGACCTCCGCGCGCGCTCGTACTCGTCCCGCGCGTCGAGGAAGCGGGCGGCGGCGGCGGCGTACTGCCGCTTCGCGAGCAGCGCATCGCCTTCGGCGCCGGTGGAAGCCGCGGAGGCGAACCCGGGAAGCGCGCTCGCCTTCACCCGGTCGGCGGCCGCGCGGGCGTCGGCCATGAGCTGCTTCGCCTGGGCGGCCTGGTCGCGGAAGACGGGATTCAGCGGCGCCACGAACGCGTCGACTCCCTCGTAGCGCGGATCGAGCAAGAGGACGTTCCACAGGCCGCTCGCCGCCTTGTCGTTGTCGCCGGCGGCGAGGGCGGCGCGGGTCTCCCCCGCGGCGGAGTCGAGACGCCGGAGCGCGTCCTGCGCCCGGGCGAGCACCTGTTTGGCCTCGTCGTTCTTGGGGTCGAGCCGGAGCGCCTGCTCGGCGCGAGTGGCGGCAGCGCGATAGCTCTTCTCGTCCAGCTTGTTCCGGGCCAGCTCCACCTGGCTCGCGACGAGCACGCGCGTGAGGTCGTTGATCGGCCGCGGCGCCTCGCTCGCCGGCGCCGGCGGCGGCCGGCGCAGGGCGAGAAGGGCCACGAAGCCTCCCGCGAGGAGAAGACCGACGAGGGCGAGGCCTCCCCCCACGTATAACGGGGCGCGCGAGGAAGGCAGCGCGACCGGCGGGCGGGGCCGCGCCCGGCGCGCGTCCATCTGGGTGGGCGCCTTGGCGGACAGCGTTGCGGGTGCGGGCCGTCCCGGCTGCGGCTGGAGGGCCACCGCCCCCAACACCCGCGCATCGCCCGCCGCCCCCGCGGGGAACGGACCCAGCTCCGACTCCAGCGTGGCGTCCGTCCGGCCTTCGGTGAGGGCCCGCCGCACGGCGCGAATGCCCGCCAGCATCTGGCTGGCGTCGTGGAAGCGCGCGGCCGGATCTTTCTGGAGCGCCTTCTCCACCACTTCGACGAGGATCGACGGCAGGTCCACCCAGTTGCGGATCGGCTCCGGCTCTTCCTGGAGGACCTGGAACAGCACGGTGTGCATCGAGTCGCCGTCGAAGGCCTTCCGGCCGGCCAGCAGCTCGTAGAACATCGAGCCCAGGGAGAAGACGTCCGAGCGGGTGTCGGCCTTCTCCCCGCGCACCTGCTCGGGCGACATGTAGTGAGGCGTGCCCATGACCATGCCGGTGCGGGTCATCTCGGAGGCCCCGAGGCGCGCGAGGCCGAAGTCCAGGATCTTGACCTGCCCGCTCGGCTGGACGTGAACGTTGCTCGGCTTGAGGTCGCGGTGCACCACGTCCATCGAGTGGGCGAAGGCCAGTCCCTCGCAGGTCTGCTCCATCACGTCGAGCTTGCGCTCGAGGTCCGGCAGCGCGTGACTGCCGATGAGGTCCTTGAGGTCGGAGCCCTCCAGCAGCTCCATGGCCATGAAGATGCGGCCCTGCTCCTCGCCGAAGTCGTAGACGGTGATGATGTTGGGATGGTTCAGGCGTGCGGCGGACTGGGCCTCGCGCAAGAACCGGCGGCGCAGCTCGCTCTCGGTCGCGAGCGTCGAGGAGATGGTCTTCACGGCCACCATGCGGTTGAGCGAGGGGTCGTGAGCCTTGAAGACCTCACCCATCGCACCCTGGCCGATGCGACTGACGAGGCGGTACTTGCCGATCGCGTGCTGCTCCATGCTTTTCCCGGTCGGTGATGATAGCACGCGGCTTACGGGCGGTGCGGACCCTCAGCGGCAGGACGTCCTCGCTTGACGGAGGGTAGCCCGGATGGCACACTCCGACCGTCCTGCCGTTCCGGCACATTTTTCCTCCTGGCGGCGCCGGGACTCCGGCGGGACGGGAGGTGTCATGCGGAGATTGGCGATCCTGCTCGGGGCGCTCATCGCGCTCGCGAGCCCGGCCACCGTGGGGGCGCAGGACGGGAAGCTGGCGTTCCTGATCCCGAACCTGTACGGGCCGAGCGGCCTCATCGTGAACAGCGAGGCGCTGCTGCCCGACGGGAGCACGCACTCGGCCCATTTCAACAGCGCGTTCCAGGCCGAGTTCACCCAGTTCAACATCTCCCTGGCCAGCCAGCTGGCTTCGGTGCCGCTGCCATCCCCCGCCTCCGGCTTCACCTACGAGCTCGACCCGGCGCTCGGCGTTTTCAAGCGCTCGACGCAGAGCTTCGGCCCGATTCTCGCGGAGCGCGCGGAGACGATCGGAAAGAAGAAGGTCTCGCTCGGGTTCAACTATCAATACTTCACTTTCGACACGATCGAAGGGGTCGACCTCGGGAATGTCCCCGCCGTCTTCACCCACGACAACGCCGCGCCGGGCGGCCGGGCCGACGTGGTCACCACCAGCAACGCCATCGACCTGAAGGTCGGCCAGTTCACCGCCTTCCTCAGCTACGGCCTGGCCGACGGCGTCGACATCTCCGCGGCGGTGCCGTTCGTGAAGGTCGATCTGGGAGTGGTCTCGCAGGCAACCGTCCAGCGCATCGGCACCGCCTCCAGCCCGGCCACTCATTTCTTCCGCGACCCCTCGGCTCCCGGCACCTTCGGGACGACCAAGACCTTCTCGCAGTCGGGCAGCGCGTCCGGCATCGGCGACGTCGTCGGTCGCCTCAAGGGCCGGCTGGTCAAGAGCGGCGCTACCGGCGTCGCCGTCGGCGTGGACGTGCGCTTCCCCACCGGCGACGAGCAGGACCTGCTCGGCTCCGGCGCATGGGGCGTCAAGCCCTTCGCCGTCCTCTCCGTTTCCCAGAAGGTGCTCTCGCCGCACCTCAACGTCGGCTTCCAGTGGAACGGCAAGAGCGTGCTCGCCGGCGACGTGAGGACCGGCGTGAAGAAGTCGCTGCCCAACCAGATCCTCTACGACGCCGGCGTGGACATCGGCGTCACCCCGAGGATCACGCTGGCCCTCGACGTGCTCGGCCGCCGCGTCCTCAAGTCGCCCCGGCTCCAGACCGAGACCTTCCATGCGCTCCAGGGCGGCCTCACCTTCCCCAGCATCCACTTCATCCAGGACGCGGACTTCAACGTGACGACCGGGGCGGCGGGGGTGAAGGTGAACGCGGGCGGGAAGCTGCTCCTCGACTTCAACGTCCTGTTCAAGCTCGACAACGCCGGCTTGCGCGACAAGGTGACGCCGCTGGTGGGGTTCGAATACAGCTTTTAGCGTCGCGCACCCGAAGCAATGTCGAGCACTGGTGGGTGACTGGACACCACGGTTGCCACGAACGTTGGAGACCCTTTGATCCGTCACTCCTCCCGCGTTCTCAAGTGAGATGGCAACTCGACGCCGAATCGCTGCTGCAGCAAGTCCATGTCACGCAGGTCTTTCTCGGTCGGTACGTAGCCGTGAGCGTGGCCGAGCACCTGGGCGGTAGGCGAGAGGCACTGGACAGCTCGGCCGTTGACGGCACCCCGCCCCGCGAAACCGTCCGCTGGAAAGACCCAGTCGGTACCGTTCGCCATGCGGTATACGCCGTTGCCGTTCGCATCGAAGGCGACCGCGTGCACGTCAACTTCGAGCCCGGACGCATGCTCAAGCACGAAGTTGGAGGGCGTGCCACGCGGCCTCTCCGAAAAGCCCCTCGAAAACAGAAGCTCGCGAAGCGTGGGCAGGGCCGACACGCGGAGGATGATGTCGACGTCCTTGTGCGGCCGCGTCTGTGTTTCAAGAAGCGCATCAACACCCCAACCTCCGTCGAGCCAAACCTCGATGCCGGCGCCTTCGAACCAGCGGAGCAGCTCAACCAGAGCCGAGGAGGTCATCTCGGGGTTCATGCTCTTCTCACCGTCGAACCCGTGCGCACGACGTCCGTCGCCGTTTCGTTCGCCTCGTCCAGGCTACTGACCGATCTCCCTGATGACCCAGCCGGTGGGGCCCTTCACGAGCGTGAAGGTCTGCTGGAAGGCGGCCCTCCGGCCGTCGATCACGTCCTGCCGCGAGACGCGCACGGTCGCCTGCGACCCCGCGATCTGGATCGGCCCCAGGGTCAGGTTCACCTGGTGGTTGCGGACCGCCTTGAAGGACTCGCGCAGAGACTGCTCTTCCCGGCTCGACAGGTTCGGCTTCACCGCGCGGAAAAGCTCGAGGCTGCGCGACTCGATCGCCCTCTTGTAGTCGTCCATCACCTTCCGGATGGCGGGCTCGTCGCCGACGGGGAGCGTCGGCGGAGGCGCGCTCGGGAGCGTCACCGGAGCGGGCGCCGCCGTTGGAACGATGCTCGGCGGAGCGGGGATGGGCAGCGTCGTGGGCGGCGGCGCCGCCGTCGGCGCGACGACGATCGGCGTCGGCCGCGGAGGGGGGCGCACCTGGGCGTTCTTGGCCCGGTCGAAACGGTCGCGCGCCTCCAGATAGCGCCCCGTCGCCACCGCGAACTCGCGGTTCTTGAAGAGGGCCTCGGCCTTGCGCGCGCCGTCGACGGCCTCGGCGAAGTCGGGCTGGCGGCTGGCGCCCGCCCCTTCCGCGAGCGCGCGTGACTTGGTCATCTCGCTGCGCGCGTCTTGGGCCTTGCCCTGGAAGTAGCGGTTCAGCTTCTGGGACAGCTCGTCGACGACGGAATCGTTGGGGTCGATGGACATCACCGTCGCCAGGGCCTGCGAGGCCTTGTCCGTCTCCCCCGCCTCGAACGCGCGGCGGGCCTCCTGCGCGGCCGCCTTCAGCTCCTCGAGCTTGCCCTGCGCCAGGCCGCGGATGTCCCGTGCCTCCGCGTTGTCCTTGCGCAGGCTGAGGATGCTGTCGGCGCGCCGCACGGCCGAGGCGTAGTTCTTGTTCTTCAGGTCCTGGTTGGCCAGCTCGACCAGGCTGGCCACGAGAGCGTCGACCATCAACGGATCCGTGACGTTGGGGGTCGGGGTCGGCGTGACGGGGGCGGGACGGAGCAGCCAGACCGCGAGCCCCGTCACCACGACCAGGGCGAGCACACCCGCGCCGAGCATCACGGGCAGGCGCGAAGCGCGCGGAGGAGCGGGGGCGGGCGCGCGGCTGGAGGGCCGGGCGGTTCCCATGCGCGGACCGCGGGACGAACCGGGCGCCCGCGCGGGGGTCCGGCCCTTGAGCAGGCTCGCGGCCTTGCGCGTCCGCGTCAGGTTCGCCGAGACATCCGGCCCCGCGGCGGTCGCATCCGAGGTGATCACGGTGGCGTCGCCGCTCGCGGCGAGGCCCACGACGGTCGCGTCGGCCGACCCGAGCTCGTGCAGGGCGGTGAGGCCGGCCGCCTCGTCCATGTCTCCCGCGAAGACCTGGCGGGCGATGCGCAGCGCGTCCCGCATCTGTCCGGCGTCCTGGAAGCGCCGGGCCGCGTCCTTCTCCAGGGCGCGATGGACCACCTCGACCAGGATCTCGGGCACGTCCTCCGCCCAGTGGCGCACCGGCTCCGGGTCGTGCTCCAGGACCTGGAAGAGGACGGCGTGGATCGAGTCGGCGTCGAAGGCCTTGTGCGCGGTGAGCAGCTCGTAGAAGACGGCGCCCAGCGAGAAGATGTCCGAGCGGGCGTCGGCCTTCTCTCCCCGCACCTGCTCGGGGGACATGTAGTTCGGCGTGCCCATGACCGTGCCGGTCGCGGTCATCTCGGAGGCGCCGAGGCGGGCGAGGCCGAAGTCCATGATCTTGATCTGCCCGCTCGGCTGGACGTGGATGTTTCCCGGCTTCAGGTCCCGGTGGACGATCTGCTTGGCGTGGGCGTAGGCGAGCCCGTCGCAGACCTGCTCCATGAAGGCGAGCTTCTGGCCGAGGTCCGTGACGGCGTGCGTGTTGATGATCTCGCGGAGGTCGGTCCCCTCGAGCAGCTCCATGGCCATGAAGATGCGGCCCTGCTCCTCGCCCAGGTCGTAGACGGTGATGATGTTGGGGTGGTTCAGGCGCGCCGCGGACTGGGCCTCGCGCAGGAAGCGCTTGTGGGCGTCGCTCTCGGCGCTCGGGCTGCCGGTGATCGTCTTGACCGCCACCAGCCGGTTGAGGAGCGGGTCGTGGGCCTTGAAGACCTCGCCCATCGCCCCCTGGCCGATCTTGCCGACGATCTGGTACTTGCCGATCTTCTCGAAGTCCATCGTGCTCGGCCCGCAGGGGCCCGGCGGGTCCGCCAGGAGATGCGTCGGGGCCGGATCATACCATCCCGAGCGGTTACCGGCCGCGGCGCCGTTCCGGGTAGACTAATCCTTCGAGGATGAGCAAGGATCCGACCTTCCGCGTCCTGGGCGCCGTCCCGGGCCGCTCCGAGCGCTACGAGGCCTACCGCCGGGAGTGGGACCGACGGGAGGCCGAGATGGACTCCGCGGACCATCCCGTCCACGTCGACATCGAGACGGTGGCGGTGTGCGACCTCCGCTGCGGCAGCTCGGAGGAGGACCCGCAGGGCTTCTGTCAGATCTGGACCCACGAGCACATCCGGACCCAGGGCTTCGACGAGCACACCTACCAGCGGGGCTACATGGACCCCGTGCTCTACGGCCGGCTGGTCCAGCAATGCGCCGACGCCAGCGTGAGCTCGATCAAGCTCAACTATCGCGGCGAGCCGTCGATGCACCCGCGCATCGTCTCGTTCGTCCGCGAGGCGGCCAGCCTCGGCTTCCCGGACATCATGATGAACACCAACGGCAACGGCGGGGCGCGCAAGAACCCCGACCTCTTCGCCCAGCTCGTGGAGGCGGGGATCACCGACCTCATGTTCTCGGTGGATGCCTGCGACCCCGACACGTACCAGCGCCAGCGCGTGGGCGGGAAGTGGGAGATCCTCCTCCACTCCGTCCGCTCGGCGACGAAGGCCCGCGCGGAGGGCAAGGGCGCGGAGGACTGCCGCATCCGGGCCTCGGTCGTGCGCACGCACCTCAACGCCGAGGCCGTGGACTCCGGGCGGATGGAGGAGTTCTGGCGGGACAAGATGGGTGTGGACTGGGTCTCCGTCTCGGAGTGCTACTTCCCCGCCGGCACCCAGCACCACTGGAAGGCCGCCCACTGGCGGCAGATGACCGCCGACGAGTTCCAGTGCTCGGACCCGTTCCGCCGGATGGTCGTGACGTGGGACGGGCGCCACACGATGCCCTGCTGCCAGGGGTTCACGCTGGAGATCGACGGGGGGCCGGTGGTCCGCCTGCCGAATTACCCGGTGATGAAGAGCATCCGGGAGGCCTGGGCGAGCGCCAACTTCGAGCGGCTGCGCCGGGCCCACCGCGAGCGCAGCTGGGCCGACCCGTTCGCGGGCGAGGCCATCTGCAAGAGCTGCGCGGTGACCAAGCAGCCCACCCGCGTCGACCTCGCCGCGCAGCGGCGGGTCGCGCTGCCCCGGCGTGGCTGAGCCCCGGCGCGCGCGGGGGCCGCGCCCCGTGAAGGCCTCCACCCGGCGAACGGCCGCGGGGCCCGCCATCGTCCCTCACGTGCGCGCGGTGCTCGCCGCAATCGGGGAAGATCCGGACCGGGAGGGTCTGCTCAAGACGCCGGAGCGCGTGGAGCGGGCGTTCCGCTTCCTGACCAAGGGCTACCAGGAGGACGTGCGCGCCCTGCTCAACAGCGCGCTCTTCAGCGTCTGCTACGACGAGATGGTGGTGGTCAAGGACATCGAGGTGTTCAGCCTCTGCGTCCCGAGCAAACAGATCGTGAATGCAGTGGGCGGCGCCCGCCCGGCACGTACTGTCAGGCCGGGTGACAAGCTCTGGACCCTTGAGAGCGGATATCTGCAACAGACGACGGTCACTCACGTGAGCCATCGTAAGACGCGCGAAGTGGTTGAGCTCACGACCAGTCGTGGTCGGATCCGCTTGACGCCCGACCATCCACTGATGACGCAGGCCGGGTGGCGAGAGGCTGCCGATCTCGCACCTGGCGATGCCGTCGAATGGGTCAATCCCCACACACTGGTCCGGAGGCCCCACCCCGCTCAGCCGGGCTATGCGCTTGGTTACGTGATCGGGGCGACGGCCGCCGACGGCAGCGTCCAGGACGGGCGCCGCATCTGCCTCGTGGTCCGCAGCGAAGCCTTCGCGTCGAAGTATTGCGCAATGTGGCAGGACGCCTTTCCTTCGACGACGCCGGCCATCGAGCATGTCATGGTGCCGTCGGGATTCCTGCGCGAGAAGATCCCCATGCACCGCGTGCGCGTGGTCTCCGGGGACATAGGACACCAGTTCTCCCGTTGGCTCGGCATCGCGGAACACGGTTCGCGCAGCAAGACACACTCGTTCCGGTTCCCAAGAGTCGTCACCTCGTCGCGAGAGATGATGCAAGGCTTCCTGGATGGCTACTGCGACGGAGACGGCCACCGAGCGGGACCCGGCCGTATGATCGTCAGTGCGAATCGGAGCTTCCTCGAGGAGCTCGGCGCCTATCTGGAAACCCCGGTCGGGGACGTGCGGAATGGCACGCGTCGGGTCTACATTTCGGCCAAGTGGGACCGGCCTGGCTGGTTCGGGAAGCACGGCTTTCATCAGGAATCCGATTTCTACGTGCCGTTCGACAGCACCCATGCCGAGGTCCTCTCCGTGCGACGCCTTTCGCCCGCTAAGAAGCCGACCACCGTCTACAGCTTCAAATGCGTGCCGTACCCGACCTTCCTTGTCGGTGGCCACCTGACCCACAACTGCGAGCATCATCTCCTTCCATTTTTTGGGAGGGCGCACGTGGCCTACATCCCGAAGGACAAGGTGGTGGGCCTGTCGAAGATCCCGCGCCTCGTGGACGCGTTCGCCCGCCGGCTGCAGGTGCAGGAACGGCTCACGGTCCAGATTGCCAACGCGCTTCAGGACACGATCCATCCGTGCGGCGTGGGGGTCGTGATCGAGGCCATGCACCTGTGCATGATCATGCGCGGAGTGGAGAAGCAGAACTCGGTGGCGGTGACGTCCTGCATGCTGGGCGACTTCCGCGAGCAGAGCCAGACGCGCGAGGAATTCCTCTCGCTGATCCACAAGAAGCACAACGCCCTGGGCTGAAGACTGGTCTTGCTTCCGCGTCCCACCTCATGCTGACGGCCCCCGAGCTCAAGTGGGGCGACCCCCCACCCGTTTTTCGCAAGGGAGCGCGGATGGCCGTCGTGTCGGGAGGGCAACGCGCTCTTGCCGGCGGAGATGCGTCATTTCGCGATGGTCAAGACGGCGGCGACCGTCCAGGTCCACGGAACCGGCCCGTTCGTCCTGAACTACGTGAACCCGGCCGACGATCCCAGCAAGGCCCCCCCGAAGTAGGCGCGAGCAGCACCTATTCACTTCATGGTCGCCGCCGCCGGACAGACGCTCGGCGAGAGCTCAGTCACCGTGCGGGCATACAATTCGACGCGCATCAAGCCGACTCGGGCGCGACGCACGTTGACGTGCTCTTCGTCTTCGATTGGCGTTTCGTGCAGCGTCGGGTTCTCCTCGTTGCATTCGAGGTTTTCGCCGTACAGTTGCTTTCGACCCCCCTCGCGGGATGAACGGTCGTACACCATCGCTGCTTCGTGCTCGCGATCGATCTGCTCCATCTTCGAAGCGTCGAAATCCTTCGTCTGTCGCACGGCCTGATCGGTGGTGAGCAGCCGCTGGATCTCGTCGCGCAGGGCGGGATGGGTGGGTGGGCGTCGCTTGACGCGAGCCTTCACCTGTTCCTGTCGAACGCGTGCTTCGCAGTAGAGCACCGCATCGGGGGCCAACGCATGCCGCGAGACCGCCTCTTTCGCCTTCAAGAGAATCTTGGCCTGAAAATCCGCCGGACGCCTGGAACACATGAGGACGACGAACTCGTAGGCGGCTTCGTCTCCGACGTCTGCGATGGTCGGAAGGCCATGCTTCAGGAAGATCTGCTTGGCCTCGGCCTCCGCAGCGGCTTCCTGGTTGACATCGTCGGTAGCGAGGACCGTGTGGAGAGGCTGCGGGATTCGTGCCGCCAAATCCGGATCGCTCGGTTGTGACTGGAGAGCGAGAAGCGAAGCGAGCAGAAAAGGAAATGTCATGCGCAGGCCCCCCGCTCAGCGTCCCAGGGCCCGCGCCACCATCGCCGCTACGGGCCGACCTTCGAGCAGCGGACGCACGCGCGGCCAGTGCGCGCGCAGGTCGTCGATCGTGTCGATGTCGGGCAGCTCCGGAAGGACGCGGACGCGGAGGCCGAGGGTGCCCGCGCGCTCGGCGGTGGCCGAGAACACCGACGGAGTGCTCCAGGCGATTCCCGGGAAGAGCGCGGGCCGGGGCCGATCCACCGCGAGGAGGTAGTAGCCTCCGTCGGGGGTGGGCCCGAGGACGACGTCGTGCGCGTCCAGTGCGCCGAACGCCTCGGCCACGCGCCCGCGCGTCAACCAGGGCACGTCGGTCCCGATGATCGCCGCGCGGCGCGCCCCCCGCCGGAACGCCTCTTCGAACGCGGCCGACATGCGCGCGCCGAGGTCGTCGCCCTGCTGCGCGACGAGGGTCTCGCCGGGCAGCCACGAGCCCATCGCCTCGGGAGAGCTGGGGGGCGCATAGAAGAACAACCGCGTGTACTCGCGGCTCCGCGGCGCCGTCTGGCGGATCTCCTCTTCGGCCAGGGCGCGGTACAGCTCGGCGGCGGACTCGGGATCGAGGGCCGGAACCAGGCGGGTCTTGACGATGCCCGGCCGCGGCTCCTTGACGAAGACGATCAGGACGTTGGCGCCCACGCGGCCTCCGTCCCCGCCGCCGGCCGGCGCCGCCGCCACGCCGCGAGCGCGACCGCCAGGCATGGCCCGTATTCGAGCGCGCGCACCCACCCGCTCACCTGCCAGCGCTGCCCCGAGAGCCACTCCGGGTAGACGAGGTAGGCCAGCTGCACCGTGCCCGTGAAGAGCAGCGCGGCGGGCGCGTCCCGCAGGACGAGGAAGGGCAGCAGCCACAGCGCGTACCACGGGAGCACGTTGGGGGCGAGGAGGATCGATGCGGTGACGACCACCAAGGCGGCCGCCACGGGCTCGGCCTTCCGCGCCGCGAGGAGAAGCGCGAGCGCCGCCAGGAGCGCGCCGGCCAGCCTCACGCCTCCCTCGTGGCCCCCGGCGATCGCCGCGAGCGGATCGAACAGCGTCTCGTTGAAGAGCCAGTAGCGCCCGTACTTTCCCAGGCTCATCCAGAGTCCCGGTCCCGCCGGCGCGTAGGGGACGAGGAGCAGCAAGGCGAGGTCCAGCGCGGCCACGACGTGCCACCAGCGGTAGCGGCGCAGCCAGCACGCGGCGACGAGCGCGGGCAGGAACTTCGTCAGGGCCCCGAGCGACGCCGCGAGCGCGGAGCCGAGCCCGTCGCCGCGGTCGAGGGCGGCGAGCGAGGCCGTGAGCAGGAGCGCGCCGACGGCGTCGTTGTGTCCGCTGCCCGCGACCTCCACCAGCGCGAGCGGGCTCCAGGCGAGGATCAGCAGCCGCTCGCGCGGAAGGCCGCGCCGACGGAGCATCCGCGCCAGCAGCGCCAGCAGCGCCAGCTCGCCCGCGACGACGAAGGCCTTCATGGCCGCCACCGAATCGTGGATCCCCACGACCAGCCGGCAGGCCATCTCCCAGAGCGGCGGGTAGACCGCCGTGTACTCCTGGTGCGTGACCCCGCGCCAGACGCCGTCCCGCAGCCCCTCCCAGCGCGGCGCCTCGGGCCGGTCCGCCCATGCGTAGGGGTTGCCGCCATGGACCTGCACCCGGCCCTCCCACACGTAGCGGAACACGTCGTCGGAGAGCAGCGGAAAGGCGGGGATGAGGGCGAGCCGCCACAGCACCGCCAGCCCCATCGCCAACCGCAGGCCGCGGGGCGAGATCCCCCGCGCGACGTGGAGGGCGACGAGGTAGGCGCCGAAGGCCAGGCCGAAGAGGACGAGGTGCGAGCCGACGCGGCGTGTCTGGTCGCCCTGGACCGCCCACGTGGCGACGCAGGCCGTGAGCACGGCCCCGCAGAGCGCCAGCCTCAGTGACGCTTGAAATACTGCACGGCCCGCTCGTGGGCCTTCGCGGCCTCCAGGCTCGCGAAGGTTCCGAGGTTCCGGCGCCGGCCCGTCCGCGGGTCCTTCTTCCTCGAGTACAGCCGGTACTTGCCCGACGGCAGCTTGCGAATCATGCTTCACCTCAAGCCACGCGGCGGAAGGCGTGGCGCGCGATGGTGCCCAGGATCTTCGCCCCCGCCCGCACGCTTCCCGAGAGCGTCCCGCTCACCTTGCTGCGGCCGATCCGCGGCCGGTAGTCCACCGGGACCTCGCGCACGCGCAGCCCGCGCCGGCGCGCCTTCACCTGCATCTCGACCGTCCAGCCGAAGTCACGGTCGCGCATGTCGAGCCCGCGCAGCGCGGAGGCGGTGATGGCGCGGAACGGGCCGAGGTCCGTCGCCTCGGTCCCGATGAGCCGGTTCATCAGGGCCACGCAGAGACGCGTGCCGACGACCGCGTGCCACGGGTGCGCGCCGGCCGCCGGACGGCCCAGGCGCCGCGAGCCCACGACGAGGTCGGCCTCGCCGGCCAGGATCGGCGCGAGCAGCGCGGGGAGCTGCTCGGGGTAATCGCTGTGGTCGCCGTCGAGGAAGGCGTAGACGTCGGCGTCCGGCGCCGCCGCGATGCCCGCGAGGCACGCCTGACCGTAGCCGCGGCGCGGCTCGCCCACCACGCGCGCCCCCGCCGCCTGCGCCCGGACGGCGGTGCGGTCGCGGGAGCCGTTGTCGACCACGATCACTTCGTCCGCCACGGGAGGGATCTCGGCCACGACGCGCCCGATGGCCTCCTCCTCGTCCACGGCGGGAATCACGACCACGACGCGCGGCATCTCACGAGCCTCCTCGGGAATGGTATTAGAATCGCACCTCGCATGCGACGCGGAACCATCGGGTTGCTCCTCATCCTCGCCGCCGCCCGCGCCGCCGCCCAGGAGTCCCCGCCCCTCTTCCCGCCCGAGCAGCAGTACAGCTTCAAGTTCAAGGTCGACGCGCTCTCGCGGGAGGAGTGGACGGGGAGCGTCTTCGACGCCCCCGGCCGCTTCCATAACGAGGACCGCTGGCGGCTGCGCGCGCTGCCCCGGCTGGAGATCGGCATCGACAAGGTGACCCTGGGCGTCGGCCTCGACCTCAACTACAGCGGCGACAAGAACTACCTGCCGGCCAACCAGCCGATCATCCGGGACAACTACCGCTCGCGCGACGCCCGCGTCGACCTCGCCTTCGCGCGCTGGCAGGTGAGCAACGGCGTACGTCTGGAAGGCGGCCGCTTCGAGATGCCGGTGGCGCTGACCGAGATGCTCTGGGACCGCGACCTGCGGCCGCAGGGTGGCGCCCTCACGCTGGAGGCGCACGACGAGGGCGCCCGCCCGCGCCTGGGCCTCACCGTCCTGGCCGCGCGCGGCAGCCACGTCTTCGACGACGGCGGAGTGGGGATGCTGCTCGCGTCGGGCGCCGGCTTCTTCGGGGCGGGCGAGCACGGGCGCGTCGAGCTGCGGGGATCGTTCCTCAAGTTCACCGGGGTCGAGAAGCTGGAGCTGCGCATCCGCCGCCAGAACAGCCGCCGCAACGGCCTCGTCTTCCAGGACTACGACGTGCTGGACGCGATCGCGCGCTACCGCCGCGACGGCGACGTGCCGCTGCAGGTCGTCGCCGACCTGAGCTGGAACCTCGGGGCCGGCAAGACCGTGCGCGCCGCCGGCGAGGCCCCCCGGAAGAACCGCCGGGGGCTCTGGCTGGCCGCCGTGCTCGGCTCGACGCGGACGGCACGGCTCCGCGGCGAGTACACGTTCGCGCGGGTGGACAAGGACGCGACGGTGGCCGCCTACGCGACCGACGACTTCTTCTGGTCGACGGGCTGGCTCGGCCACCGCGGCGACCTCGGCCTCAAGGTGATCGACCACGTCGCCTTCCACCTCGTCGGCCAGCTCCAGCGCTTCAAGGACAGCGCCCGGGTCGAGGAGCGGCACCACTGGGTCAAGCGGTACCGCTACGAGATCCGGGTCAGCTACTGAGCGCTACCGGACTTCCGCGGTCCCGCCGGCGGCCGGCCGCTTGGGCGCCAACGAGTCCAGCAGCTCGTACGGCACCCGCAGGTTGACGTGGACCCGCGTGGCGTCGGTGGTGACGCTCACCGCGGAAGCCAGCTCCTTCAGCTCGGGCTTCTGGTTGGCCTGCAGGCTGGCGAGCGCCACGAGGCCGCGCACGACGTCGGCCAGGCTCTGGGCCGATTTGCTGTCGACGGCCTCGCCCGTCAGCTCCACCGCCAGCATCGGGTCGAGGTCGCCGGTCACGACGACGCTCTTGACGGGAGGCAGGGAGACCGATCCCTGGCCCGCCGCGCCGGGGATGCTCAGCGGCAGGCGCGACAGGACGCTCTGGTCCCCGACGGCCCAGAACGTCGATCCCGGCTTCACGCTCTCGAGCAGGGCGACGAGAGCCGCGTTGGACCGGACCGGCGCCTTGCCGCCGGCGTGGTTCGTGATCGTGGCCTCGACGCTCTCCCGGGGGCCGAGCACGAGCGTGTCGTCGTCGAGGAACGCCGCCGCTCCCGCCTTGGCACCGCCCGCGTCCTCACGGAAGAGGTACTCGGTCGTGCCCTCGTGGTTCTTGGAAGTCACGCCCCTGGTCTCGGTCTCGATGGCCCGGGAGAGCTTGGTGCGATCGAAGCGGCCACTGACGAGGAGCACGCCGCCCTCCTGCCCCTTCTCCACGCCGCGTCCCGCGAAGACGATGCGATCGACGTCGCGCTCGGGGTCGAGGCCCGTCTTCTCCTCCAGCTCCGTGAATCCCGGCGGCCGCCCCTGGCCCTGGCGGTCCTTGCCGAAGCGCTGGTAGAACGGGCTGGCGACGAAGCGGTGCACGTCGAAGCCCATCACGAACCGCGTGTCGGCGGGCAGGGCCAGGCCTTCCGCGGGGAGCGGCCCCACGGCGGCTCGGGCCGGATCGAAGTACAGGGCGCCCAGGGCGCCGACCACTCCCACCCCGACCACGACCAGGGCGGAGAGAACGACCAGGCGGCTGCGTGTCATGAGCGCCTCCAGGCCAATTCTAGGCCTATTGGTCCATAACGTATTCGCGGGTGGAAAAGATCCAGGCCGCGGCGGCCAGGCAGACGAGGACGGCCCCCGCCAGCACTTCCAGGCACAGGGCGGTGGGCAGGATCTGGCCGAAGATCTCCGAGATGCCCTCTTCGGCCGGGCGGTGCCGGACGAGCGAGCGCAGGTAGGCGGTGAGCGTGAAGCGGGGCAGGTAGCCGGGCAGGTTGGCGATCAGCTCCCACACGAAGAGGAACAGCAGCCCCGGAATCATCGGCCGCTTCAGGAGCACGCCCAGAAGGGTGAACAGGGCGCCGTAGGCCAGCAGGGCCAACGCCAGGACGCCAAGGTCGCGCAGGAGGTCGGGCACGGCGCCTCCGAGGCCGACGCGGCCCTGCGAGGTCAAGAGAATGAAGAACGTCAAGACCACCGCGGGCAGGGCCAGGCTCAAGGTGGTGGCGACGTAGGCGGCGAACTTGCCGGCGATGATCGCTTCCCGGCGCACGGGCCGCGTGAGCAGGTACGTGAGCGTCTTTCCCTCCACCTCGTCGGCGATGAGGGCGGTCGCGTAGAACAGGGCCGCCAGCGGGAGCACGTTGCGCAGGTAGTAGAAGACGACGACCGCGCCGTACAGGTCGAAGGGGGTGACGCGCGGCGGTATGTGGGCCGCCAGCACGGCCCGATACACGATGGCGAAAACGATCGGCAGCCCGAGGAGGACCGCCATGAGGAGGCTCCGCCGGCTCCACACCATGCCCTCCAGGGCCAGGTCGAACACCGCCCGAGCGGCGGGCGCGAAAGGCACCGGACGCGACGTGTCTCTCATTCATCGACCCCCCACCCTGTCCCTCCCCACGTAGGGGGAGGGGAGGGCTGGTGTAAGTCGTTGCCCCGCCTCATCCGGCTACCAGGTAGCGGAAGACCGACTCCAGGTTCTCGTCGGGCGAGTACATCTCGCTCACCCCCGCTTCCTCGGCCGCCGCGGCGAGGTTGCCGTAGAGCTCGTCGGGCCGGGCGGTCTGCACCGTCAGCCATTCGCCTTCCGCCCCGAAGGTCAGGGAGATCACGTGCGGCATCGCCACCACCGCGCGGGCCAGGGCCCGCGCGTCGCGGGCGCGCAGGGCCACCGTGTGCGGGTGCTCGTCCATCAGATCCCGGATCTCCCGCACGTCGCCCTCGGCCAGGATCCTCCCGTTGTGGATGAGCAGGACGCGGCGGGTCATCGCCTCGACCTCGTGCAGGATGTGGCTGGAGACGACGATGGTGCGGCCCGCCCGGCCCAGGCGCCGCACCAGGTCCACGACCCGCCGGCGGTTCACCGGATCCATCCCCGATACGGGCTCGTCGAGCAGCAGCACCTCGGGGTCGTGGGCGAGGGCCTGGGCCAGCTTCACTCGCTGCCGCATCCCCTTGCTGTAGCCTCCGATCTTGCGGTCCTTGGCGTCGAGCAGCGCGACCTCGTGGAGAGCGTTCTCCGCCCGCTGACGGCACTCCGCTTCGTCGTACCCGGTGAGGCGGAGGAGCCCGATCAGGAACTGCAGCCCCGTGAGCTGCTCCCAGAAGGCGTCGGCTTCGGCGCACAGGCCGACGCGGTGGAACAGCTCCGGCGAGCCCCACGCGGGCTGGCCGAGCATCTTCACCTCGCCCTGGCTCGGGGCGAGCTGGCCCGCGGCCAGCTTGAGGAACGTCGACTTGCCCGCGCCGTTCGGCCCGAGCAGGCCGGTCACGCCGGGGCCGATCGTGGTGGTCACGTCGTTGAGGGCGATGACCTGGCCGTACCATCGCGAGGCGCGGACGAACTCCAGGGTGGCGCTCACTGGACGATCTCGACCGCACGCACGCGGGAGCGCAGGACGAGCAGGGACCCGATGGACACCGCGATGAGGATGCCCGCGGCATACGCCCACGGCAGGCTCACCGAGCGATCCGTGAGCCCGAAGAGCGTCACCCCCAGGGAGCGCAGGTCGGCCTGCAGGGACAGCAGGGCCGTCTCGGGGCGGCGATAGAAGGCGTACAGGATCCCGCGCGCGACCTCCAGTCCCATGAGGAGGCCGAAGAACCCGAGGCCGGCGACTCGCGCGCTGCGCGACAGGGAGGACACGGCCAGGGCGACGAGGCTCATCACGACGGACACCGCGAACGACTGCGCGGCGACCGCGGGCGCGATCCAGGCGAGGTCCCACTTCCAGAAGAGGTCGGGGGCGAGGGCCAGGGCCACCGCGTAGAGCGCGAGCCCCGGGGCCAGGGTCGCCGACAGGTTCAGAAGCAGCGGCACGCCGAGCTTGCCGATGACGTAGTCGCGCCGGGTGAGCGGCCGCGAGAGGTAGACGAGGATGGCGCCGGTGCGCAGGTCGTTGGCGACGAGGCCCGCCGCGCCGAAGATCGTGATGAACATCGTGAAGAACGCCTGCCAGGCCAGCAGCTCACCGAAAAGCCGTCCGTCGACGGGGAGGATCCGATTGGCTTCCGGGAAGCGCGTCACGACGTAGATGCGGATCACCTGCACCACGAACGGCAGCCACGCGGCGACGAGCAGCGCGAGGAACCACCGCCGGGCCAGGATGAGCCGCAGCGCCTCGCGCGTGATCGGCCAGGACCGCACGCGCCGAAGAGGCCCGCGCGCTTCGTGCCGCCGGTACGTCTGTTCGTAGATGGGCACGCTAGCCCCCCGCCTCGTGCCCGAGCGCGCGCAGGAACACGTCCTCCAGCGTCTCCGCGCCCGGGCGCAGGAACCGCACCTGGACTCCCGACTCGCGGGCCGTGCGGAAGATCAGCTCGGGGCCGAAGCCGTCGCTCATGATCACGCGGTAGCCGTCCTCACCCTCCCGCCACTCACAGCCGTGGTCCTTGAGGTCGGTGAGGAAGGCGGTGGGATCGCCCTTCACGCGCACGTCGTAGACGGCGCGGCGCGGCCCCGTGAGGTCCGCGATGCGGCCGCTGGCCGCCACCCGGCCCTGGTTGAAGACGATCACGTTCTCGCACACCTGCTCGACGTCGCGCAGGAGGTGGGAGCACAGGATCAGGCTCATCTGCCGCCGCTCCGAGATGTCGCGGATGAGGGCGAGCATCTCGTCGCGGCCGGCGGGATCGAGGCCGTTGGTCGGCTCGTCGAGCAGCATCAGGTCGGGATCGTGGACGAGGGCCTGGGCCAGCTTCACGCGCTGCTTCATCCCCGTGGAGTAGGTGTCCACCGTGCGGTAGCGCGCCTCGCCGAGGCCGACGTAGTAGAGGACCTCGTGGGCGCGGGAGATGGCCTCGTCCCGGGGCAGGCCCGACAGCTCGCCGGCGAAGGCCACGAACCCGGCGGCCGTCATCCCGGGCAGATGGCAATCGACCTCGGGCATGTAGCCGATCCGCCGCCGCACCTCCAGCGGCTTTTTCGTGGGATCCAGGCCGAAGGCGGTGATGATCCCGCTGTCCGGATCGAGGAAGCCCAGCAGCGTCTTGAGCAGCGTCGTCTTGCCGGCGCCGTTGGGGCCGAGCAGACCGGTCGGCCCGGGGAGGAACGCGCCGCTCACGCCGCAAAGGGCCGGGACGACGCCGTAAGACACGACCAGATCCTTGAACTCGACGAGCGGCGCTTCGTCCATCCCCCCCAAGGAACGTCCCTCCTCGACTCGAAGTTCCGCCATTGTGTCAGAAAGGCGCCGGAACCGTCAGCGCGCGGTTATGCTGAAATCATGACGCTCCCGGCCCCTCCGTTGGAGGGCGACGGCCTGCATTTCGTCACCCGGGAAAGCCGGTCCCTCGGCGGGCGGGGCGACATCACGCTCTTCATCCCGCCGGCCGAAGGCAGCCGGATGCCGCTCGTCATCCTCCTCAACGGCGTCTATGGCAGCCACCGCGCCTGGGGTGAGCAGGGAGAGGCGCACCTCACGGCGCTTCGTCTGATCGACGAGGGCCGGATCCGGCCCATGGTGCTGGCGATGCCCGCCGACGGCCTCTGGACCCTCGGCACCGGGTTCGTCCGCCACGTCGACGGCGCCTACGAGCACTGGATCATGGAGGACGTGATCGGTTGCGCGCGGGACACGGTGCCCGATCTCGGGCCGCAGGTGTTCCTGGCCGGCCTGTCGATCGGGGGCTACGGCGCGCTGCGGCTCGGCGCGAAATACGGCGGCCTCGTCCGGGGCATCTCGGCGCACTCCCCCATCACGCGCCTCCACGACATGGCGCGCTTCGTGCCGGAGCCGAACAGCTACCTCGGCGACGAGCCGTTCGTCGGCGTGTGGATCGCCCGCCATCGAGCGACGCTGCCGCCGCTGCGCTTCGACTGCGGCACGGAGGACACGCTGCTCGACGCCAGCCGGAGGCTGCACGACGAGCTGGTCCACCAGAACGTCGTCCACCTCTACCAGGAGTACCCGGGCGCCCACGACTGGGCCTACTGGAAGACCCACCTCGCCGACACGCTGATCTTCTTCGAGCAGCGGCTCAGGGACGGCGCCGAGCCTTCAGCACCACATGAATCTCGTCGTTCCGCGGGTTGACGAAGCGGCAGGCCACCCGACCCTCTTCGTCGAGGGAGACGACGGCGGGCACGCTGACCGAAGAGAGCATCCATCCGGCCGGCAGCACGACGACGTTCCACGGGCGGCCCAGGGTCCGGTCCCAGACCAGCTCCCCGTCCTTCACGAGGTAGCGCTCGGTGTCGGTGTAGATCTCGATGACCCGCACGCGGGCCGATTCGCCCTCCGCCACCGGATGCGGCAGGTCGGCCTGCACCACCACGCTGTCGTCGGGGGCGGGCTCCGGATAGTAGCCGAGCGCGTTCACGTCCTTGCCGGCCACGTTGTACGTCTTCAGCGTCTGGCCCGTGTCGAGGTCGACGACGACGGCCTGGGTGACGGTGCTGCCCTTGCGAACGAAGCTGTGCACCGAGCGCTGCCCCGGACGGGTCACCGTGAAGTCGTGGGAGATCTTGAACTGGCCGGACTCCGGCGCCAGCAGCCAGTACGTGATCTCGCGGTCCTGCTCCGCGCGATGGAAGGCGGTCTGGGCCGCGGCCGGACGGCCGTACGCGACCAGGGCGGCGAGCGCGACGACGCGAGCGCGCTTCACCGTGCGCTCCCCGCCGCGGGCAGCCGCCGGCCGACGATCTTCACCGGGAGCACGTCGTCCCGGTCGTTCACGAAGCTCGCCTTCACCCGGCCGTCGGCCTCCGTCGAAACGATGGCGGGAACGGTGGACGACACGAGCTCGTATCCGGCGGGCAGCCGGACCGCGTTGCGGCGGATGCCGAGGCCCCGGTCGAAGACGATCCGATCGGCCTCGGCGTAGTACGACTTCGGGTCGGTGTAGGTCTTGAAGATGCGGATCCTCCTCTCCCCGGACTTCGGCACCGGCGTCGCCAGCTCCACTTTCACGAAGCGCGCCTCGTCCTTCACCGCCTCCCGGGTCAGGCCCGCGGCGCGCGCCTGCTTCCCCGTAACCACTTCCCAGCGCAACGGCTTGCCGGAGGCCTGGTCCACGACGCGCTCGTCGGTCGCCACCGAGCCTTCGCGGATCGGGTTCAGGAAGAAGCGGTCGCCCTCCCGGGAGGTGGTGACGTCGTAGGTGATGGCGAACCGGTGGGAGTCCGGCGCGAGCAATTCATAGAGCGTGAACTCGTCGTCAGCCATCACGCCGGCCCCGAGCAGCAGGAGCGCGATCAGGCACCAGACGCGTCTCATCGAGCACCTCCTCATCTCACGCGGAGTATGACCTCGCCGCCGGTGTCGATCGCGACCCGCTGGCGGGCGAGCGATTCGCTCACGCCGCGCCGCCCCACCAACGTGGCCACCGGCTCCAGCGGCACGCTCACCGTCACGGGCCGTCCCGCCATCGCGACGGGAGGCACGCCTCCGGGCCGCAGCGTCCCGTTGCCCTCGGCGACGACCATGAGCGAGGAGAGGGGCTCCCGGGAGCGCACGAGCAGGTCGATCGTTCCTCGCCGGGCGCGCGCCCGGTCCTCCTCCACGGTCACGGGACCGACGAGGAAGGCCGTCGTGCCCGGACCCAGGCTGAGCGCGTCCGAGAACCGCGGCCCGCTTCGGAGGACGGGCCCGCGCTCGAGGAGCAGCGCCGCCCCCAGCACGACCGCCGTAACGCCGGTGAGGACCCGGCCGGGGGAGGCGGCCCCGCGCCCCCGGTCCGCGCGCCGGAGCCATGGGCCCAGCACGGCGATGAGGGCCAGCCACACGGCCACGCGCGGGAAGAGGCCGGGCTCGGCGTCGGTCCACGTGCGAATGAACAGGTTCGGGATGTAGACGTTGCCGTCGGCGAAGACGCCGCGGCCAAGGAGCAGCGCGCAGTCGTTGGCCGCGTGGGGATCGCCCCACAGCGCCGCGGCGAAGAGTCCCGTCCACGCCGCGAGGACCAGCGTGAGGGCCACGACGCCGCGCCGGCCGCGCTCTCCGGCGGCCGCCACGGCGGCCAGCGCCGCGACCCAGGGCGCGATCGGCATGAAGTAGCGGCCGAGATTGCACACCGCGCCGCTCCAGTTGTCGGCGGAGGCGACCGTGACGTAGTACGCGGCCATGGCCGGCAGCCCCCACCGCAATCGCGTCGCCCCCGGGCCGGCGAGAAGGAGCCCCCCCGCGGCCAGCAGGTAGACGGGCGCGTAGGGCAGGATGCCGTAGCGCGCGTCGAGGAGCAGGCCGAGCAGGCCCTGGCCCACGCGCGCGGAGCTGACGCCGCCGGGTCCCCACGCGAGGTAGAGCGCGTCCGGCCGGGCGCTCCCGGTGATCGCGAAGTTGTAGAGCGCGATCAGATACGCGCTCACGACCTGGGGCACGAGGAGAAGGAGCAAGGCCCGCAACGGCGCCATCTCGCTCACCACCTTCACCAGCGCCATGACCGCCAGCACCGCCCACACGGGCAGGAACTTCTGGTGCAGCCAGGGCAGCCCCGCGAGCAGGAGGCCCATCCATGCTGCGGTGGCCGTCTTCCACCAGCGGCGGAAGAGCAGCGCGCGCAGCGCGAGCGCGAGGGCGAGGGCGCCGAGCATCTCCGGGTAGAACTGGAAGAAATAGAAGAGGAAGGGCGGGGTGAGCGCGAACCCCGCGGCCAGGGCCGCGGAGAGACCGGGGCGCCCGGTCGCGTCACGGGCGAGGAGGAAGAGCGCGGACACGAGCGCGGCTGCGAGCGCGTTCCACAGGAGGAGCGTGGCGCCCAGGCGACCCCACGTGCCGCGCCGCAGGTTCACGGCGCGGTCGATCCGCAACGCGGGCGCGAGCAGCGCGGAGACGCCCGGCGCGAGCACGTGGAAGACGCCGCCGTCCTTGCCGCGCACGGTCTGGCGGGTGATGCGCGTGGCCCGGATGGCCGAGGCCCCGACCGCCCGCGGACCATGCGCCAGCGCGGCGAGCATGCGGGCCGACTCTCCCGCGACCGCCGCGCCCGCGTCGCCTACGGAGGCGGCGAGGCTTCGGACCGGCAGCGCCTCCATGGCCGCGCTCACGCCCTCCACGTCGAGGGTCAGGCCGTGCCCGAGCGCCACCGCCATGCGCAGCGTCTTCGGCTCGTTGCCGGGGTGGCCGTCCCAGTGCCGCGCCCACGACGGCGTCAGGAGCGCGTAGACGATGAAGACGATCAGGCCCAGCGGCGCCGCCCCCGGTGCCGGAAGGCGGAGCGGGGGCGCATGGACGGCCACGAGCACGGCCAGCGCCGCCGCGTCCTGCGCGATGCCGAGGTCCTGGGTGAGGGCCACGGGCAGCGTGAAGGCGTAGGGATAGGAAGGCTGGAGGGCGAGCGACGCGAGCGCGAGAAGGGTGAGGACGGGCCTGAGGTAGAGCGGCGCGAATCCTCCCGACACCGCTTCGAGGGCGGCCGCGAACGAGCCTCCCTCGCGCGCCGTGCGCAGCCGCGCGAGCGCGAGCCAGAGGACGGCGCCCGCGGCCGTCCACAGCGCGACATGACCGAACGACGCCACCGGATCGACGAGGCGCAGGGCCTGGCGCCCGAAGTCGGGAAGATCGAGGCTCGAGCGCAGCAGCAGTCCCACCGCCGCGTCGACGTCACGGGCCAGGGCGTGCAGCGCGAAGGGAATCAGGGCGCGGACGACGGCGCGGACGGACGGCATTGGGCGGCATTGTAGCCGCCGCATGCGCCCCCCCACCCCGACCCTCTCCCCCAGGGGAGAGGGGGTTGTCAGGCAGACAGCCGACGATCCAGGGCCTGCCGCACCGGCCGGGGCAGGAAGCCCAGGGGGATGCGCGCCTGCCGTGGATCGAGGGGCAGGAGGAAGCGGCCCCGGCTCGGGCGCTTCAGCCGCAGGACGGCGTGCGGCGGCAGCCGCAACAGATCCGACGCCTCCAGCTGGACATGCACGAAGATCATCTCCCGCGTGTACTCGAGCTGCGCCCGCTCGCCGAGCGCCTGGAGGAGCGCGGCCAGGATCACCGCCGGCCCGTCCTCGACGCCGGCCAGCGCCAGGAGCACGTCCGCCCCGTCCGGCGCGCGCCCCGCCGCGGGCACGTCCACGAGCTGGCCCACGAACGTGAAAACGCAGGCGACCCGCCCGAGGCGATCCTGCGGGGCGACGCGGCTCACGATCCGGCGCGCAAAGGTGACGAGGCCGGGCTGGCGAGCCAGCCAGAGGCAGATCCGATGGAGGACAGCGCGACGCCCGCCGGGGCGGTGGCGCAGGACCCCGAGTGGGCCCTGGTTCAGGCCGTGTCCTCCAGGAGGGCCTCGAGAAGGTTGTTCAGCACGGCCGGCTCCATGTCCCGCACCTGGCGGGCATAGGCCA
>Ga0207684_10001218_pt1 | contig 28643 bp, 30 predicted proteins | sample KBSK5501metaG_FD_184342 | JGI IMG/M metagenome (GOLD analysis project Ga0207684, IMG submission 184342) | Corn, switchgrass and miscanthus rhizosphere microbial communities from Kellogg Biological Station, Michigan, USA - KBS K5-50-1 metaG... | ecosystem: Host-associated > Plants > Roots >...
CGGCGACGAGAGCGGCCGTATAGAGCCCGATCGGAAGTCCCACGATCATGACATGGATGGGATGGCCGGCGAATTGCAGACGACTCTTCATCGTCCTCCTTCCTTACCAAGCTTATTGATCGATGATTTCCGGCACCGTTCCAGAATCCGTTGAAGCCGCTATTGCAGGCCGAGCAGGAGCACTGATTTGAAGACTGGTCAGTCCTCCAGCTACTTTACTGAGATGTGCGCTCATCTCATCTCTCGAATTATTTAGCATAGTGATAGCCTTAGGAAACCGCCCCTCAAGTTCATCTTGCACGGATTTGATGCTTTCCTGAGCACTTTTTAAGTAAGCTTCAAGCTTTTGCAAGTCAATGTTCTGTGAAGTTTTGAGCATCGTCTGAAAGACCAACAAAAGATAGGGAACAAACATACTATAACTGATAAGTACCACGTTCAGTTGAAAAACATCGACCTGAATTCCGAAACATAGGTCATAGACTGAGTCCGGGACGGCTGCAACTCCGAAGTTCATAGTCACATTGGGATCAATATACTTTCTAACCTCCTTTGCCTTTGTCAAAACAGCCGCTTCAATTTCAGCTTTAAGCTTTTGTTGTTTATCAGGATCACCGCAGCCAATAAACTCTTCTAAAAGGCCAGTCGCTGGCCATTTGCTATCAATCGGTAAAATTAAGTTGTTGGGCAAGCGCAATCCGAACTCAACAGTCTTGGCGCCCACCCGAAAATTACGCACTTGCCAGTCAGGAGGAAGTTTGGCAAACAACACTTCCAGAACATTTTCTCCTGCAGCGCCTTTGGTTTGAGTACCTGCAATGACCGCTTCAAGTCTTCTGATTGATTCTGCCGTTCGTAGTTCGAGTTCCTGTCTAGCTTTGGTATGTGTTTGCAGCTCAGTCAGATCAGTCTTCGCTCGGGACAATTCACCTCGCATTGCGGTAGTTGCATCAACAAGACTATTCGCGACGGTTTTGGTCTCAGTTAATCCTGTTCCTAAAGAAGCAATCCCCTGAGTGACTTGATTCTGGCCCTTTTCAACATTCGAGACCCTTTCTGACAACCCTCTCAATTCAATGGAGAGTTTTCCTACTTCCTGAGGAATAGGTTCCAAGTGTTCAATTTTTGCGATTAGAACTGCGGACTGTGCTTGCCCTTGCTGTACTGCTTGAGTCAGATTCTGAAGAGGAGTTGAGAGGCTGGCATCAGTTTTAGGGAACAGGAACAGCCGAACCGCCATTCCCAGAAGCAGAACGATTAAGAGACTCAAGCTGACGATTATGAAAGTGTCCATTGGGAATAGTTCTCTGTGGATCAGGCACCAGGATTAGTCGATTATGGCATACTTGTTGTTCGCCTACCTAACAGACACCACTGAACGAGTCACTGCGCTACCTATTATTCACGCCGGAGGACCGGTAAGGGTTTTTGACCGAGAATGCGGTAGGTCGAGAGGAGGCCGACGAGGATCGTCCCTATGATCGTTCCACCGACGCCCCAGGCTAAGGCTTCGGGCTGGAAGAGCCATTTTACGTCCAGAATCCAATGGCCCACACCCCAGGCCAGCGCCACGGCCAGACCGGTCCCAATCACGCCGGCCGCGGCGCCGAGCAAGGCGTATTCCACCGCGAAGGTCTGAGCAATGGCTCTTCGTGTCGCTCCCACTGCTTTGAGAATCATCGCTTCATAGATGCGCCGAAAGCGCGTGGCGGCCAAGGCGCCGGCGAGGACGATGGCCCCGGCGAGGATGCTCAATCCCGCCATGAAGCGGATGACCAGGCTGATCCGATCCACCACCCGCGCCACGGAATCCAACACATCCCGAATGCTGATCGCCGAGACATTGGGGAACGCGGCGATCACCGTGCGCTGCAGCGGGACTTCCTCCTTAGGATCTATGCGGGCCGTTGCGACGTAGGTCATCGGCGCGCCATCGAGCGCCCCCGGCTCGAAAATAAAGTAAAAATTCGTGGACATGTTCCCCCACTCCACCTTCCTGATGCTGACCACCTTGCCGGAGACCTTGGCGCCCTGGATGTCGAACTCCACGGTCGAACCGATATCGAGCCCCAGACGACGCGCCGCTTCTTCTTCGACGGAGACCCGCGGCGCACGCGAGGGCTCGACGGCATTCCACCAGTCCCCCTTCGTCACCACATTGTCCTTGGGAAGATCCTTGAGAAAAGTCAGCACATATTCGCGAGTAAAGTACCAGCCGTGCTCGCGCTCCTCGTAGTTCTCCCTGCCAATCGGCTGCCCGTTCAAGGCCCAGAGCCTCGAACGCACGAGCGGCGTGAGCCGCGCTTCGGCGTGGCCGCGCTCCGCCAGCAATCGCGCGAACGCGTCCTGCTGGTCCGGCTGGATGTCAATGAAAAAGAAGGACGGCGCGTCGGTCGGGATGTTCTCGCCGATCTCCCAGAGGATGTTCCGTTCAACCAGGTGGATCGCCAGGATCACCATCACGCCGACTCCGACCGAGACCAAGATAGTCTTCACCTGGCTGCCGGGACGATAGAGATTGGCCAGCCCTTGGCGCCAAGCCAACGGTTTCCATCGTGGAAGCCGTCTGGCCAGCCGCGCCACCATCCAGGCCGCTCCCTGCAGCAGACCCAGCGCGGCGATGAGCGCGCCGATGAACAGTCCGGCTGCACGCCACGAGCCGGCCTGCCACAACGCTAGCCCGGCCAGAGCCAGCGCCAGCAGCCCGCTGGCGATCCAGGCCGATCGTCCGGCAGACCCGCTCGGCTCCTCCGTCACGTCACGACGAAAAATCAGATTCGGCCGTACATGCCGCACTTCCAGCAGCGGCCAGAGAGCAAACAGGATCGTCGTCAACAAACCCATCGCCACGCCGCGCACGAACGGCAGCAGGGCGAACCGGAATTTCAGCTCGATTGGAAGCCAGGTCTTCATTAGGGGAGGCAAGAATATTTGTAGCCCCGCGCCCAAAGCCGCCCCAGCCAGACTCCCCAGCAAGCCCAGCAACAACGTCTGCGTCAGGTAGACCAGCAGGATCGTCCGGGATTCCGCGCCGACAGCTTTCAGCACGGCAATGGTTTCGAGCTTCTCGTTCAGAAAGGCCCGCACGCTGCTGGCCACGCCGATCCCGCCGACCATCAGCGCGATGAGCCCGACCAGCCCCAGGTACATCGTGAGCTGGCGGAGGAAGCGCCGAAGCATCGGCTGCGCTTCCTGGTACGTGCTCACCCGCACCGTCTTGTCCGGAAACGTGGCGGACAACTCCGCCTGAACAGCGCGCGGGCTCACAGCCTCCGGCAGCTTCAGAAGGTGCCGGTGTGTCACCCGGCTGCCCGGCTGGATGAGCTGGGTCGCCGCGAGGCCTTGCTGTGACATCAGCACGCGCGGACCGAAACTGAAGGCCCCGGCCGCCCGGTCCGGCTCCTTCTTCAACAGACCGGCAATCCTGAACTCCGCACGGCCGATCTTGAGCGTGTCTCCGACATTGAGATCGAGGCGGATTAATAAGGTCTCCTCGGCCAAGACATTGTTACCGGCGAACAGAGTCGCCAACGCCTGCTCCGGCTCAGCCCGCAGCTTCCCGTAAAACGGATAGCCTGGCTCCACCGCCTTCAGCTCCACGAGCTGCGTGCCGGTCCGAACCGCGGCCATCGCCACCCGTTCGCCCAGATGCATGCGGGCGATCCCGCGGCCACCGAATCCACGGAGAACCGCCTCCGCCTCCGCCGTCAACGGACGCGTCGTTCTCAGCTCCACATCAGCCGCCATGAGGCTGCGGGCCTCACGCTGAATAGCCCGATCCATGTTCGCGGCAAAGAGCCCGACGCCCACCAATGCGGCCACGCCGAGCGCGATGCAAATGGAGAAGTACGTAAAGTGCCGCCAGGCAGCGCGGGTCTCCCGCCAGGCCATGCGGAGAGCGAACGTCCTCACGGAAGCGCTCCGGGAGCGCGCTGTTGCAGTTCATCCGAAATGATCCGCCCATCGCGCAGGCAGACAATCCGCTCGGCATGCGCTGCCAACGCGGGATCGTGCGTAACCAGGACCAGGGTGCTGCCATGGTCCCGGTTCAACCGAATGAGCAGATCAATCACCTGCTTCCCGGTCGCCGTGTCCAGATTGCCAGTCGGCTCGTCGGCGAGCAAGATCGCGGGGTTGTTCGCAAACGCTCGCGCGACGGACACCCGCTGCTGCTCGCCGCCGGAGAGCTGCGCCGGATAGTGATGCCGGCGCGACCCCAGTCCGACAGCCCACAACAGCGCGTTCGCCTTACTCTCCGCTTCCGAATCGCCGGCCAGCTCCAGTGGAACCGCGACGTTCTCCTGCGCGGTCAGGGTCGGAATCAAGTGAAAGGACTGAAAGACATAGCCAATCTTCCGCCGGCGCAGGCGCGCCAACTCGTCTTCGGACAAGTTCGTGATCTCTTGCCCCTCCAGTGAGATGGTCCCAGAGGTCGGCGTGTCCATGCCGGCGATCAATCCCAGCAGGGTGGATTTTCCGCTTCCGGACGGCCCGACGATGGCGACAAATTGCTTGGCAGGAACATCGAGCGCGATGTCATCCAAGATGGACACCTCGCGGCCGCCGCTGGTGAGCCGCATCGAGAGGTTGCGGATTGCAATCACGCCCTCTATTATACAGAGAAGCATGGATTATTTATTGAGAGTCATCGCTCTCGCCGCATTTCTGGCCGCCGGCGTCGGGGCCTGCGATCAACAGATCGGCAAGCCCGCGCCTAAAATCCAAGGCACGAGCGTCGACGCGCGGCCTGGCACGAAATCCCCGCCGCCATCCAACGCCGCGCCACACCCGGAGGAACGGATTCTCGTCGCATTCGGCGACAGCTTGACCGCAGGGCTGGGAGTGTCTCCGGAGGAAACGTATCCCGCCCGCCTGCAGGCGAAACTCCTGCTCTCCGGCTATCGGTATCGCGTCATCAACGCCGGTGTCAGCGGCGACACCACAGCGGGTGGTCTCCGCCGAGTGGAGTGGGTGCTGAAGAGCAAACCGGACGTCGTGATCTTGGAGCTGGGCGCGAACGACGGCTTGCGTGGCCTCAACCTCGCACAGACACGTACCAACCTGGAACAGATCATCCAGCGCTTCCTGGCTGGCGGGGCCAAGGTCGTCCTGGCAGGCATGAAGCTTCCTCCGAATTACGGCACCGACTACACCAAAGCCTTCCAATCCATGTACGCCGACTTGGCGAAGCGCGACGATGTCCAGTTCATTCCCTTCTTTCTCGATGGCGTGGCCGCTAAAGCCGACTACAACCAAGCCGACGGCATCCATCCGACAGGCGCTGGTTATGCCGTCATCGTAGAAAATATCTGGCCGGTCTTAGAGCCTCTCTTGAAGAAGTGATAGTCTCCGTTATCAACAACTAAACTACTGATATTTTTCATTAATTTCAGTATTGACATATTCTGATCAATACGCTATAAACATATACCCGACCAAGTTGGTCTCCGATTAGATTAGTCGGGGATTGAATCGATCGGATACAGAATTACCTTGGAGATCATTGATTAACTAATGGGCCACGCTATGAACTGCCCTCGGTGCAAGGGCGTCATGACCCAGGAGGTCTTCGAAGATCTATTGGACGACACGGGAAATCTCTCCTTTAAAGGCTGGCGTTGCCTGCTATGTGGAGAGATTCTCGACCCGCTGATTGCCAACAACCGCGGGTCACATCCAATGCCTCTTTTGGGCCGAGCCCGAAAGAAATTCGCCACTCAGTTGAACTGAGCGAGATTATTGATCAACATCCGACGCTCCAGAAGCGAAGGCAGGGGGAGCGTGCGCATGATTCCTCAGAGGGAAGGATAATTAAGCATGGCCGCAATCACAGAACAGGCAGTCATTGACGCACTCCGCACGGTAATGGAGCCTGAGCTCCACAAGGATCTGATCACCCTGAACATGGTGAAGGACGTGACGATCCAGGGAGGCGCTGTCAAGTTTACCGTCGTGCTGACCACCCCCGCCTGTCCACTCAAGACCGTGATCAAGGAAAGCTGCGACAAGGCAGTAGGCGCGATTCCCGGCGTGACGGCGGTGGAAGTGGATTTCACCGCCAACGTGCAGCAGGGCCGGTCGCAGCTCAAGGAAAACCTGATCCCGACCGTTAAGAACACCATCGCCGTGAGCAGCGGCAAGGGCGGTGTCGGCAAGACAACCGTGGCCGTCAATCTCGCCGTCGCGCTGACCATGCAAGGCGCCAAGGTCGGCTTGATGGATGCCGACGTGTACGGCCCCAATGTCCCGATGATGATGGGCGTGGAACATCCGCCGGAGCAGCGGGACGGCAAGCTGGTGCCGGCCGAAAGCCACGGCGTCAAGATGATCTCGATGGGGTTCTTCGTGCCGGAAGACACCCCGCTGACCTGGCGCGGCCCGATGATTCATACCGCCATTCAGCAGTTTCTGCGGGACGTGATCTGGGGCGACCTGGACTATCTAGTGGTGGATCTGCCCCCAGGGACGGGGGATGCCCAGCTCAGTATCGCTCAACTCGTCCCTTTAACCGGCGCCGTCATCGTGACCACGCCCCAGGAAGTCGCGTTGCACGATTCCCGCAAAGGGCTCGTGATGTTCCAGAAGGTCAATGTGCCGCTGCTAGGTATTGTGGAGAACATGAGCTACTACGTCTGCGGCAAGTGCGGCGAGCGCACCGAAATCTTCTCTTACGGCGGCGGGGAACGGGCCGCCGAAAAACTGGGCGTTCCCTTTCTTGGCCGCGTCCCGATCGATCCGGCCATCAGGGCCGGCGGCGATATGGGCATGCCGATCGTCGCGGCCAATCCGGATTCTCCGCAGGCGAAGACCTTTATGGAGATTGCCTCCAGGATTGCGGCCCGCATCAGCGTGCTGACCGCCGAGGCGGCGGAGACGATCCCGGTCGAGAGCCTACTCCAGAAAATCAAGAAACCGCTGACCAGCGGCGTCTGAGCACATCATCGACCGGTGAGCATTTCCCACATCCGGCGCATAAGGCCCACAAGCCTCCCCTCCGGCTCGAAGGGCCGTTCGGGATCGGGATACTCAACCCAGGGCTCCTGGCTTCCCAGGTAGGCGCCGCCGACAAAGTTCAGGCGCGTCCTGAGCTGCATGTACCCACGCTCGTGAAGCGACTTGACCATCTCGGCGAGCGCGGCGGCGGCATTCTCAGCGCTCGCGCTCTCCACCACCAGCGCTTCGTACCGGAAGATCGCTCGGAAGACACCCTCACGCCTCTCAATCTCGACCGTCCGAGTAAACCCGCGCCGACGCTCATCCATGCCGGCCAGCAAGTGCTTTTCCAGCCCTTCATCGGCCATTGCTCACTCAGTCCCCTTCTTCCTTGCGCCCAATCTAATGGCTCGTTATAATTCCATCCCCATGCCACGCGCATCGCTTCATACTATCGGCTGCCGTCTGAACCAGGCCGAAACGGCACTTCTCGGCGACCAACTCCGAAGCCGGGGCTATGACCTGGTCGAGTTCGGTCGGCCAGCCGACCTCGTGGTCGTCAACACCTGCTCCGTCACAGACAACGCGGAAGCCGACTGCCGGAGCCTCATCCGCAAGATCCGGCGCTCCGCCCCGGACGCCTTCGTAGCCGTCACCGGCTGCTACGCCCAGACCGGCGCCGACGTTCTCCAAAAGATGGAGGGCATCGACCTCATCGTCGGCACGCAATACAAAATGGACCTGCCTCGGTATCTCACTTCCCTGGAGCGTCGGCCCGCGCCGGAGGTGCTCCACACCCGCACGGTCCGCCGCGACGATTTCACGATCGAGGGTATCGGCGAATACGAAGGCACCCGCGCGAATCTGAAGGTCCAGGACGGCTGCAATTTCATGTGCGCCTTCTGCATCATTCCTTTCTCGCGGGGGCACGAACGCAGCCGCCGTCCGGACGATCTTCTCCGGGAAGCCGAAGGCTTGGTTGCACGCGGACACCGCGAGATCGTGGTGACGGGCGTCAACGTCGGCCGGTACCAGTGCGAAGGCCGAACGCTGGAGGACGTGATCGGGATGCTGGAAGCCATTCCCGGCCTCGACCGCATCCGCATCTCCTCCATCGAGCCCACGACAATCTCCGAGGGGCTGCTGGAACGCATGGCTGGTCCCTCGAAGCTGTGCCGGTATCTCCATATGCCGCTCCAGAGCGGCGACGATAGCATCTTGCAGGCGATGAACCGGCGGTACACAACCCATGACTACGCTGCCTTTGTCGAAAAAGCGGTCAAGACCGTGCCAGATCTCGGGCTCGGCACCGATCTCATGGTTGGCTTTCCGGGTGAAACGGATGTCGCCTTCGCCAACACCCGCGCGATGGCCGCGGACCTTCCCTTTGCGTACTTCCATGTGTTCAGCTACTCCCCTCGTCGCGGAACAGCCGCCGTGAAACTCCCGGGCGCGGTTCCGTCGAAAACCGTGAAAGCCCGCAGCGAAGAGCTCTGCTCCCTATCCCGGGCCAAACGCCTGAACTTCTACCATCGGCATGTGGGACAAACGGTCTCCGTCCTGTTTGAGACCCGCAACCAATCCGGCCTCTATACGGGACTCACGGACAACTACATCCGGGTCGGCGTGCCTACAGAGGAGGATCTCGGCAACGACCTCCGCACGGTTCGGTTGACCGGCGCGATGGACGGTCTCGCTCTCGGCGCAACCGTAGAGCGTTCGTCTGTTCAACCGATCGGAGCGTAACACAATGGGCGTGCCCCTCAAAATCTTTACCGCCGGCGGGACCGGCTTCATCGGCCGTCATCTGATCAAAGCTTTTCAGGCTCATGGCCACCATGTGCATGGGCTGGCGCGGGACCGTGTTCGCGGAAAAATTCTCGAGGGCCTGGGGTGCACGCCCATCATCGGCAACCTCCTGACCAACGGTCCCTGGGAGCGCGCGATCGAGAATTTCGACGTGGCGATCGGCTGCACGATGCCCGGCAAGCGAGGCCAGCCGCCGACCATGCAGCAGGTCCCTGATCTTCTGAAATCCCACACCGACGCCTGCAGCAACCTCATCCTCGGGACCCATGCGGGCAAGGTAAAGGGACTGATCCTCACCTTCGGTGTCCTCGGCTACGGAAACCATGGCGAGGAGTGGGTGGATGAGGACACGCCGTTTGAGCCGGTCGGCTTTGGACGGTTCATTAGCGCGCCGCGCCATCAGCTTGCGCACCTGACCGAATCCAAGCAAGTGGCCGCGACGTTTCTCATCCCCGGATGGGTCTATGGGAACGGGAGCTGGTTCAAGGAAAGGCTCCTGCCGGCTATGGAGCAGGACCAGGCACGTCTCGTCGGATCGGGCGAGAACTACGTCAGCTTCGTGCATGCGGAAGACCTCGCAGAGGCGTACGTCCTGGCGGCCGAGCAGCTCGGCTACGCGCCCCCGGCGGAAGAGCGGCCTGTCACGCGGATGCTCAACCTGGTGGACGACCAGCCGGTCACGCAAAAGGAGTGGCTCTCCGTAGTCGCCAGTGTGCTCGGCAAGCCCGTGCCCGGCTCCATCACGGTAGAAGAGTGCGCGAAGCAGGACGCGCTGTGGGCGGAGTCCGCGACCTGCTCGGCGCGGGTCAAGAACGAGAGAGCGAAGGCCTCACTGGGATGGACTCTCAAGTATTCCACGATCAAAGAAGGCGTTCCGGCGACCCTTGACGCCATCCGCAAGGAGCGTTGACACCATGCGTGCGCCGCTGGTCTTCATCGAAACGTTTGGCTGCCAGATGAACGAGTACGACACGGAACTCGTGCGCACAATCCTCAAGGGCCGGGGCTACGGCTTTACCGACTCGGCCGACACTGCGGACGTGGTGCTATTGAATACCTGCGCGATCCGCGAAAACGCCCACAATAAAGTGCATGGCCACCTGGGGGCGCTCAAGCCGCTCAAGGAGGAGAAAGGTTTGGTGATCGGCGTGCTGGGCTGCATGGCCCAGAATCTCAAGAGGGACCTCCTGGACGGCCATTCCCTCATTGACGTGCTCGTCGGTCCCGACGGCTATCGATCCCTGCCCGAGTTGCTGGACAAAGCCGCGGCCGGGCGGAAGGGCATGGCGGTGGACCTGTCCGAATATGAGACCTACGCCGACATCACGCCTGATCGCGTCAAGGGTGTCACGGCCTGGATCGCCGTCATGCGGGGCTGCGACAATTTCTGCACGTTCTGTGTCGTCCCCTATACCCGCGGCCGCGAGCGCAGCCGCGATTTTGACGGCGTGGTGCGAGAAGCCGAGGCCCTCGCCGCGAGCGGTTGCAAGCAAGTGACGTTGCTCGGCCAGAACGTCAACTCCTACCGGGACGGCACCCGTGACTTTGCGGATCTGCTGCTAGCAGTAGCTGAAGTCCGAGGGATAGAACGTATACGTTTTATTTCGCCTCACCCAAAGGATTTTCCGGACAAACTACTGGAGGCCGTCGCCAGCCATCCCCGAATCTGCAAGCACATCCATCTACCGCTCCAGGCCGGCAACGACCGCATTCTGCAATTGATGGACCGGACCTACACACGGGCCGAATACCTGGCGCTGGTGGAGCGCATCAGGATGCGCTGTCCGGACATCGTGCTGACCACCGACATCATCGCCGGCTTCTGCTCCGAGACGGACGCGGAATTTCAAGACACCGAGGAAGTCATCAAGCAAGGCGAATACCATTCCGCGTACATCTTCAAATACTCCGAGCGCAAGAACACCATCGCGGCCCGCAAATACGCCGACGACGTCTCCGACTCCGTCAAGTCCGTGCGCGTCACGCAATTGGTCGAGCTGCAGCGGGCGATCTCTCAAAAGAAGAACCGGGAGATGATCGGAAAGACCGTCGAAATCCTGGTGGAGGGTGACGGGAAGCGCTCGCCCGATCAGTGGATGGGCCGGACTGACGGCAACATCGTGACGGTTTTCCCCAAGAGGGGGCAGGCTGGTTTTCTGTCCTCAGAAAAGCTGCCTGTCCCCCTTTCAGATCCTATCAAGCCCGGCAGCCTCGCCTCCGTCCGCATCACCGACGCCACCGTCACCACCCTCTACGCTGAATCCGTTTAGTCCTACCTCGAATATTGTTGAGGAATCTCGTCGGCGTGCGGGTCGGGCAAAAACCCGGCGGCCATGAGTTTGTCCAGCCAGGTCAGCGGGGGCGTGGTGCGAAGCCCGGCGGTGACCATGAGGGCCTGATAGCGGAGCCTCGCGTTGAGATCCATTCCGCGAAAGACGCGGTCGCGTAGGAAACAGCGCAGCGGGTCTGCCGCGTTCCAGAACAACACCTGTTCGTCCGCCAACCGTTGCAGCATCTCCACTTGCGGCCGCCGCGCCTCTTCGTAAGCAGATAGGGCCTGGGCCGACCAATCGCCCGTCTCCCGGCACTTCATGATCACCTCAGCCAACGCCATCGCATCGGCCATCGCCTGCATCCGGCCCTGCGAGGCGTGCGGGTTCATCGCGTGCGCGGCGTCGCCGATCAGCGCGCCACCGTCCACAACCCACCGATCAGCCAGAACCCGCATGCAAGGCAAAAACCCCACCTGCTCCCAGGACAGCAGACTCTCTAACGGTTTGACCATCGCCGGATCGATGGCTCCAACCCTCACCTTGAAGGCTTCCACTCCCCGTACCTTCACGGCCTCGACTGCGGCGGCCTCCACCATGTAGAGAAATACGACGCGATCGCCGGGAGCGGGAAAGAGCCCCAGAAGTTCCCCGCGTCCCACATAATACCGCGCCTCACCCTGCATCCCTTCCGGGCGAGGAAGCAGCGCAATCAAATAGCCATGCCGATAGTGATGCACATCGGCGTGAATTCCGAGCGCGCGCCGCACCAAGGAACCGGCCCCATCGGCGCCGACCACCAGACGCGCCTCGATCTCGGTGCTCGCCTCCTCTTTCCCTCGCCGGACTATGACCCCACCGACCCGCCCATGGTGTTGCACGATCCCCTGGAACTCCGCGCCATACCAAAGCTGCGCGTTAGGCTGAGCAGAGAGCCGATTCAGGATCAGATGGTGAACCGCGCTGGAGAGCCCCACCAACGCGCGATTATGGGGCGCGGGGAGCACTCCGTAGTCCATTGTGCAGAGGCGCTCCCCGCCGATCCGGACGAAATGGAAGCGCCGCACCGCCTGCACGGTTTCGGGCGTGAGCGCGGAGAGGAGATCCAACTGGTCGAGGATGCGCTGGCCGTTCGGCTGGATCGTCTCGCCCCGCAGGACCGTCGGCGGGCCTGGCTGGCGTTCCAAGACGAGGACCGAGACGCCCTTCCGCGCAAGCGCCAGACCCAAGACCGCACCGCCTCCCCCCGCACCCACGACAATAATCTCGAACTTCACCGCCAGTCCTCGTAGCGGGTATGATCGGCCCACATCGTGAGAAATTTTTCTTTGGCCCGGTGCGTGCTGGCGGGATCATGCAGGATATCCAACCGTTCATCGTTATAGCGGGCGGCGCTGGCCGTTTGATTCATCGAACCCGACGTGTTTACGCGGTCATCCACGACCGCCTGTTTGAGATGCATGAGACCGTCATGCCGGTTCACTTTGACCGGGATGCCGGCAAGCCGCAGCGTCTCCAGCGCGGCCCGCTGCTTTGGGTCGTCCAGCTTCGCCCGATCCGTGATCACTCGGACGTCCACGCCGCGCTTTTTCGCCGCTACCAGCGCCTGCACGATCGGGGGATAGGTCAAGCCATAGGACGCCAGGTAGATGCTGTGCCGGGCTCCTTCATAAAGCGCCATGAGTCGGTCCGCCGGCCGGTCTTCCGGAGCATAGAGCACTTCGGGGGCAGTGACGGGACTCGACTCGCTGTCTTTCAGCCCGACGGCCGATCCCCACAGAACCCCGGTCAGCACCCACAGTCCCGTGATGGCGAGCCCCGCCCGTTTTCGACTGAGTGGCATAATTCAGCTCCTTGGTGATTGACGCGTGGGGAGTATAGGGGGCAGCTTCCCTATTTGCAACGCACTGACGCAATCCGGGTGACCGGTACCTCAAACCCGGTATTGCGGCAATCTTGGCTCTTATATGATGAAAAGATTGCCGCATAACACATTGATAAATATTATTTATCTAGTATATTCCCGTTTATGGATATGGCATATGAAATGCTAGGTATGAACGTGAGTACACGTGCTATGAAGTACACACGCTACCGAATAGAAGGGGGGTGAATCTAGATGAAGACGATTCTCGCAGCTCTGTTTGCGGTGATGATCGGTCTCTCGTTCAGCACTGTCACGTTCGCGCAAGCCACGCCCGCCACTCCGGCCACACCGGCGACTCCAGCTGCCCCGGCTGCTCCTTCCGGTGGTGAGATGAAGAAGGACGAGGGCACGAAGAAAGACAACGGCAAGAAGGCCAAGAAGGCCAAGAAGAAGAAGGAAGAGAAGAAGTAATTGTCGGTACACACACTACAAACTAGAAGGGGGTGACTCTACATGAAGACGTTATTCGCAGCGTTGTTCGCGGTGATGATCGGCCTGACCTTTGCCGGCTCCACCTTCGCGGATGAGAAGATGAAGGCCTCGGAGAGCAAGACGACCGAGACCAAGACCGAGACGAAGACGGAGACCGCCAAGGACGGCAAGAAGGATAAGAGCTCGAAGAAGAAGTCGACCAAAACCGAGGAGAAGAAGGAAGAGAAGAAGTAATTCTCCCCCATTCTCTGAACCAAGAAAAGGCCGGCGGCTTCAATCAGCGCCGGCCTTTTTGCTTCCCCTTCCAGTTCACTCTTTCTCAAAAATCATCTTGAACGAGTCGTCGCTGCTCTCCCAGGCTTCGGCGGACGCTTTCATCAGCCAGTCCCTGATCCAGGTCTTCTGCGCCTCGGACAACAATTTCTTGATCTGATGGGAGCGGCCCTGAAGGGGCTGCAGCATGCCGGTCTGCCGGCCCACGTCCAGGATGGCCGTCCGCGCGTAAATGTTCGTGTACATGACCGGCTTGTCGTTTTCCTCTTCCCCCTGGACCCAGACGGAAATATACCGCTCACCATTCAACGCCGCGCTGTCCAAGGCCTGCGGGATATCGTGAAACAGTTCATTCTCGGTCTTCTCGATGGGCGTGGTCCCGGCCTGCGTGAACATGAAATTTCGATTCCACATCGATCGCGCCTTCGCCGCTATTCGTACCGCAGCGCCTCGATCGGATTCAGCCGGGAGGCTTTATTGGCGGGATAGAGGCCGAAAAAGACGCCCACCAGCGCGGAGAACCCAAAGGCGATCACCAAGATGTCAGCCGAAATGATGGCCGGCCAGCCGGCGATGCTGGAGGCGGCCTTGGCGCCCGCCACTCCCAACCCGACGCCGATCAACCCGCCCATCGCACTCAGAACCACAGCCTCCACCAGAAACTGCAGCAGGATATGTCGGCGTTTGGCCCCCACGGCCATACGGATGCCGATCTCCCGAGTACGTTCCGTGACAGACACGAGGAGGATGTTCATGATCCCGATACCCCCCACCAGCAGCGAGATGGACGCCACGGCCAACAGCAGCAGTTTCATCGACTCGCTGGTCCCTTCTTGAACCTTGGCGATATCGATCTGGTTGCGGACCGTAAAATCATCCTCCTGGGCTGGACGCAACTTGTGCCGCAGGCGCAGAATCCGCTTCACCTCATCAACGATCTGGGGCATCTGCTCGGGGGATTCGGCCGAAAGAAACCCCGCGCCGATCGAGTTGAGGAATTTCGTCCCCATGACTTTGCGCTCGGCGGTCGTAAAGGGAATGAACACCACATCATCCTGATCGGTTCCCCTGGTGTCGTAGCCCTTCGCTTCGAGCGTGCCGACCACCTTGAACGGCATGTTCTTGATCCGGATCGTAGAACCCACGGGGTCTTCTCCCGGTTCGAACAGATTCTTGACGATGGTATTACCCAACAGCACCACTTTGGCGGCCGTGTCCATATCGGCCTGGGCATAGAACTCTCCGTTCCTGGCAGACCAACCCCGGATGACCAGGTAGTCAGGCGACACCCCGTTGATCGTCGTGAACCAGTTCTTGTTTTCATGGACGACCTGCATCGCATCCCGCTTGGCCCAGCCGGCGTACATTACCCCGGGGATCTTCTTCAACTCCTCGACGTCCGTGACGGTCAGCGTCACCGCTCCGCCATGACCGGTCCACACTCCACCAACCGTCATGGAGCCGGGCAAGATGGTGATGACATTGGTGCCGAAGGTGGCGATCTGCGCTTGCACGGCGGCTTTGGCCCCCTCTCCAATGCTAACCATCGCGATCACAGCGCCCACGCCGATGATGATGCCAAGCATGGTGAGCGCTGAGCGCATCCGGTTCCGACCCAGCACGCGAAACGCCACCAGGACCGTCATCAGGAGAAAATTCATACACCCGCCTCCTGTGGCACAACCCGCGCGCTAGGCATTCCCTTGCTGCTTCGGTCGGAAAGGATCATGCCGTCCTTCATCATGATCGTCCGCCTGGCATACCGGGCGACATCTGGTTCATGCGTGACCAGGATGATGGTGATCCCCTCCGTATTGAGCGTCGTCAGTGTAGCCATGATTTCCTGGGACGCCTGGCTGTCCAGATTGCCGGTCGGCTCGTCCGCCAGGATAATAGCCGGATTCGTGACGAGCGCGCGGGCGATGGCGACCCGCTGCTGTTGACCGCCGGATAACTGCGCGGGGTGGTGCCGCTGTCTGTCGGCGAGTCCGACCCGTTCCAGCGCATGCACCGCCAGGGCTTTTTGGTCGTGCGACGAGATACCTCGATAGAACATGGGCAGTTGCACGTTTTCCAGAGCGGTCGTCCGGGGGATCAGATTGAAGTTCTGAAACACGAAACCGATCTTGCTGTTGCGGATCTCAGCCAGAAGACTCTCCCCTAAGGTTGATACATCGATTCCTTCCAGTTTATACGTCCCGCTGGTTGGGGCATCGAGGCATCCCAGAATGTTCATCAATGTGGATTTCCCCGAACCCGACGCCCCCATGACGGCGACCAATTCTCCCGCAGCGATCTCCAACGAGACCCCGCGCAAGGCATGGACTTCCATTTCGCCCATTCGATAGGTCTTCACCAGGTCCCGGCTCACGATCAGACTCATCAGAGTCCCCTCGGCGTACCCGGTCGCTGAGACGGCTGCCCACCGAACCCGGGGGGCAAAGACCCGCTGGCGCCCCCTCCGTAAGGTCCTCGCGGCATGTCCACTCCGATGATGACTTCGTCATCTTCTTTCAGCGAGCCCTCGATGACTTCGCTATAGCTCCCATCTGTGATCCCGGTCTTCAGCTCAACCGGCACTGGTTCTCCCTGGGGGTCTCGCAACCAGACTTTCAATTTAGATTTACCGTCCTTGCCGCCACCCTCCCGCTTCCCCGATGCCAAGGCGGCCGGCCCACCTGTTTGCTCCCTACCCTTGAGGAGGCTCGGTTTGAACCGCAAGGCCTGGTTTGGCACCTTCAGCACATCGTCCCGACGCTCCACGATGAGCGACACGTTGGCCGTCATGCCGGGCCTGAGCCGGAGATCAGTGTTGTCCACCCCAACCACGATGTCGTAGGTCACGACGTTCTGGACCGTGATTGGCGCGTTCCGCACTTGGACGACCTTGCCCGTGAAGACTTGATTGGGATAGGCATCCACGACGAACGTGGTTGCCTTGCCCTCGGTGATGCCTCCGACATCGGACTCACTGACGCTCGTGTCCACCTGCATCTTGGTCAGGTCCTTGGCGACCAGGAATAGGATAGGCGTTTGAAAGCTCGCCGCCACGGTCTGCCCGACGTCCACGTTCCGCGAGATCACAATCCCGTTCACTGGAGAGTGGATAGTGGTATATTCCAGATTGACTCTCGCCGTTTTCAACTGAGCCCCCGCTTGTGTTACTTGCGCCTCCGCAATCTGGACATTGGCCCGCGAGGTTTCATAGGCGGTACGGGCATTATCCACGTCCTGCTGGGCGTTCAGCTGCTGCTCGAACAAAGTATTCGCGCGATCATAATTGAGCTTTTGCAAGGCAAGATCGGCACGCGCCCGGGCCAAATTCCCCCGAGCGTTTTGGAGGTTACCCTCCATTTCGGTGATTTTGGCCAGGAACGGGACCGGATCAATCAGGGCCACCACTTGGCCGGCCTTCACCACCGAGTTGAAATCGGCATAGAGGGCCCTGATGATACCGGACACTTGGCTGCCGACCTGGACCGTAATGACGGGATTGATCGTGCCGGTCGCCGTGACAGCCTGCGTGACCGTTCCCCGTTCGATCCTGGCGGTCTTGTACTTGACTTGCCCCCTCTGGTCTCCATTGAAATAGACATAGCCTCCCATACCGAGCCCGGCAAGGAGCACAGCGCCGCCAACGATCCACTTGGCTTTCGTCATCAGCTTCCTTTCACCGGCGTGCTGATGCCCATCGCGCGTTCGAGCTGAGCTTTCGCCGCCTGATAATTCGACAGGGCGACGACGTCATTGACCTGGGCGTTCACCAGTGCTACCTCAGCGTCCGTCACCTCCACCGCATTGCTCAGGCCGGCCCTGTAACGCCCCTCTACTTGCGCCAGCCGTTCCTTCGCTTGGACGATGGTCACCGCCGTCAACTGCAGGCGTTCCTTGGCGGCTTGCAGATTCAGGAGCGCCTGGTTCACTTCCAACAGAATATTCTGCTTGAGAACTTCGCCGTTGGCTTTGGTTTTGAGGAGGTTCGCGCGCGCCTGGGCGACCTGTTGCTGGGTCAGGTACCCGCTGAAAATGGGGATGTTCACCGTTCCTCCAACATTCCAATTGTAGACCAGGGGGAAGTCCGTCCCGTTGTATGAATAGGCGGCCGAGCTAGTGACGGTCGGCAAGTAACCTCCTTGGGCGGCCTTGATGGCTACCTCAGCTGATCGTTCTTGGGCCAACTGGGAGATCATTTCCGGCCTGAGTTGCATGGCGCGGGCTACCGCCTCATCCAAGGCAATCTGATAGGGCTCGAGGACCTCGGGCTCTTGAACACGGTAGGGGTCAGCCGATAGAACGCCCATCGCGTTGTTCAACGTGACTCGGGCCAACGACAAATTGTTTTTCGCCGTGATCAAATTCAACTGCGCATTGGACAGATCGACCTCCGCCGTCGTCATATCAATCTTGGGCGCAACGCCCGCCTTGAATCGGCCTTTGGCAAGGTCGAGGTGTTTCTGAAATTGCCCGACCGCTTCTTCGCTCACCGTGACCAGGCGCTGCGCCTGTTGGAGCCCAAAATAGGCCTGCTGCACGTTCACCACCACCGTCTGCAAGGTGGTCTCCGCATCCGAATTGGCGGCCTTCAGATTGTACTGTGCCGTATCTACCTGGGACTTGATCGTGCCAAAATCATAGAGCAGCTGGTTGAGTGTGACGCTGTTCTGATAGTAACCGAACGTATTGCCGGAGGTACTCCGAGGAAACGGAGCGCCGGTAAAGTTGCGGGTCGGGTTAGCCGTTCCCCGCTGATAGCCGCTGAGGCCCTGGACCTGCGGATAGAGGCCGGACTGGGCCTGCCCTACCAGCGCTTCGTTGATCGCCTGGGTGCCGGAGGAAACCCGGAGGCTGGGGTGATTGGACACCGCCAGTTCGACGGCTTTTTCTAAGGTTAACATCTCAGGAATCGTCCGCGGGGCCGTGGAGTCGGCGGCAGACACCACCGCCATCCAGCCTCCTCCGACCACGAGGCTCAAGGTTATCGCCACCAGCGCCATCCTCATCAGTCTCATTCTCGCCTCCTTCCTACCACCCGCGCCGTGTCCGTTCGGATCAGACCCCGGCTATCCACAACTATACTGTGACATCGCTGTATGCAAATTGGTTGCATGCGCAACGACTCATGCACGGCGGGTTCATTCTAGGGGGACCCTGACGTCGTGTCAAACCGCCCACAAACGACAGGGCCATACCCCGACGTGGCGGCATGGCCCTGCTCAGTCATCGCTGGACGTGAACAGCTACGGACCGACGCTGATCTTGTCCTGAATTCTATCCACCGTCGCCTTGGCAAGCCCGGCTTTCGTAACAAGCTCCTCTTTGGTTTTGTAGGGACGGCCTTTGATCAGCTTGTCGGCATCCTCCTTGGCCAGCCCCAGAATCATCGCCAGCTCCGTTGAGGTGGCCTTGTTGATATCCACTAACAGGGGGGACGGAGGTTGCGCGGGCGTGGGGGAAGAGGCGTTCGCTTGCCCATCGGATTGCGGCGCTTCCGGGGCGGGCTCAGCCGGTTGCGCTGGCTGAATCGGCGGCTGAATCAGAGAAGCATTGGCACGCTCCTTCAGTTCCTTCGCCTGCCGCCTTTGAATCTTTAACGCATCTTCATAGCGCTGCATCGCGACATCGCGTTCCTGGGTCAAGGTCTTCTTGGCGGCCGTCAATTCATTCATTTGCCGATCCAGATCCTTGACCTTGGCTTCACCGGCCCGGCGTTCTTTGGCAACTTCATCTTTCAACGACGCGATCTGCGCGTGAGCCTTCTCCACCTCGTCTTTGAGCTTGGCCTGGGACTCCTTGAGCCCAGTGATCTGCTTGTTGAACGCCTCATTCTGGACCCGGACACGCTCAAGATCATTCCTAGCGGACTGCAGCTCTTGCAGAGCTTGATCGTGGGTGCCCTGACTGACGCATCCAGTTAATCCCGCCAGCAGGAGAATGCCCGCGCCCCTCGCAACTTGCCCTTTCATGCAGCCCTCTCCTGCCTCATATCCGCTCCTGCGCAATCCACACTCCGAACTGCTCAAGATATAATCAGATGTAATCGAAACTCAACTTTTTGTCAACTACCCGAAAAAGTCAATGGCGATCGTCCTTGACAATCTCTCACCCCTTCCGGATGATGCCGACACGCGTATGACCCTGTGGACGGCCATCATCCTGGGCCTGGTGGAGGGCCTGACCGAGTTCCTCCCGGTTTCCTCCACCGGCCACCTCATTCTCGTCGGGCATGCCTTGGGAGTCACAGGGGAACAGGCCGTCAGTTTCGAGATCGCCATCCAGCTCGGGTCCATTCTCGCGGTCGTCGTATACTTTCGCCGACGCTTGTGGGAATTGATCCAGCACCTCCCGACCGATCCGGCCAGCCGGCAACTCGCCTATGGAATCGGGCTCGCTTTCCTGCCGGCGGCCTTCGTCGGGCTGGCGTCCCACAAATGGATTGAAACCCATCTGTTCGGTCCGGTCACGGTGGCGGGCGCGCTCATCCTGGGGGGAGCGGTCATTCTGATCATCGAACACACCGTGAAGGACCGTCGCATCACAGGCTTGAGCGGCGTCGGCCTGCGAGAGGCCTGGTGGGTGGGCATCGCGCAGTGCCTCTCGTTGTTTCCCGGCGTCTCGCGCTCCGGAGCGACCATCATGGGAGGGCTCGTGGTCGGCATGGACCGCACGACGGCGACCGAGTTTTCTTTCCTTCTGGCCCTCCCGACGATGATCGCGGCCACGGGCTATAAGATCGTGCAGTCCCGGACGATCCTCTTTCAGGGTGACCCGCTCCTCCTTCCCCTCGGCCTGGCGGTGGCGTTCGTCACCGGACTCCTCGTCGTGGCAGGGTTTCTCGCGTACATCAAACGCCACACCTTCAAACCCTTCGCCTATTACCGGATCGCCCTGGGCATCGTGGTCCTGATCGTTTTGGGCTAAGTGTACTGTCGTGACCCTTAGCCTTCCCTCCCATGACTATATTCTCTCGATTGTTTGCCTTCTCCGTATCCTTCTCTGTGCCTCGCCATCCTGATGGCGCGCCACTTTTCGTGCTGCTCGGGCGTCAGGACGGCTGTCGCCGTACGCAGAGCCTTCACCCCTTCCAGACGCAAGGCCGTATGCGCACTCTCGGATTTCTTCATGGCCGTCTCAATGGCAGGCAGTTCGGCCTTCTCGTCGTGGACGAGGGTCCGGACATCCACCTCTGCCAGTTTCAAATCGGCTTCCTCTCGGATACGAGTTTTCGTATAGTCAGTCGAGATGGCCTTGATCTTGGCACTCTGTTCTGCAGACAAGCCCAGGTCCTTTTTATGCCGGAGCAACCCATGGAGTGAGTGCCCTACGAAGTCGGACATGTGTCCGCCGTGTACCGAGTGGTGAGAGTCCCTTGTCATCCCCGGGCTTGGGTCGGCCCGGACCTCGGCGGGAACACAGACTATCCATGTCAGCAAGGCACCGATAGCGAGCATGACCGAAAATCGAGAGCTTATCGTGTTGGACATCTTGACCTCCCTGTATCAGTCGAGAACATGCCAGGCCGTTCTCGTGGGCCTTCTCCACCTAATTGATGAGACACCGTCGAATCAGAAAAGTGACCTGGGGCCGGGCCGTCGTGGAGAGGACTGTTGGTGAACGGCTTCCGCCGAAAAGTCTGAAAAGTGAGTGAGTTCGCGCTGTTCCTGGTTTATTTGGACTGTGGCGGAGGTGGAGCGGCAGGCCGACAGGGCGCTATCTGGCTGTCGCCCTGCGCCGATTTTTCAGTCGATTTCTGATCGCCGCTTGCCGGCGGGCAAGGTTTCTCAGGTTTCGCCTCGACTTTGGGGACCGGCGGCATTTGGAGCGGCAACGGATTCGAGGGGAGCGGCGGCTGAGTCACCGGCGGCGGGCCCGGGACAGTCAGCGTCGGAGGGGATGCCTCAGGTTTCTTCTCCTTCTGCTCAGTCTCCTTGGTTTCCTTAGTCTCCTTGGGTGCCGGGGCGGCTTTCCCTTGATCGGCCGGCGCCGGAGGGGATGCCTCAGGCTTCTTCTCCTTCTGCTCAGTCTCCTTGGTTTCCTTAGTCTCCTTGGGTGCCGGGGCGGCTTTCCCCTGATCAGCCGGCGCCGGAGGGGATGCCTCAGGCTTCTTCTCCTTCTGCTCAGTCTCCTTGGTTTCCTTAGTCTCCTTGGGTGCCGGGGCGGCTTTCCCCTGATCAGCCGGTGCCGGAGAGGACGCCTCAGGCTTCTTCTCCTTCTGCTCAGTCTCCTTGGGTGCCGGGGAGGGCTTCCCCATATCGGCCGGCGCCGTTCCGGTAACAACGAGAAACGCCAAAAGAATACCAGCGCCCGTCAATCTCCGGAACGACATTCGTTCCCCCTCTCCACTATGAACTGACTGTTCGGCTGATCCATCCCGCCATGCCGGCCGTCACGAACAGCACCAGGCCAATGCCGATCACGCCCGGCCTCTCTCCGAACCGCTGTATCATCCATCCGAATAGGGTCATGCCCACCACCGCTGCGGACATCGCCGCCGCTCCATAGAGCGTCAGCAGCCGCCCGATCATTCGTTGCGGCGCGATCTCCTGGAGAACCCCCCACGCCACCGGCGTGAAAAGACCGACCCCTGCGCCGATCAGACTGAGCAGCATGCCGGCCACCACCTGGCTGGACGTCCATATCATCGCGCATAGCGCAATGCCTGTAATCACGCTCGAGACCATGATGGCGCGCATCCGTCGCCGCAGGTCCCAGTGGGTCATCCGGACAAGGCCGATCGAGACCGTCAGGAGCCCGAGACCCAAGCAGGACCAGAGATAACCCACTTCGGCCGAGCCGAGGCCCAGCATATTTTTGCCCACAATCGGGAACAGCGTGGCGAAGGCGCCCATGCCGCAACTGTACAGAGCAGCCGCAATGATGAGCTCCCAAATGAGCCGCTGATTCATAAAGGCGTACCGAAAGCCCTCGCTGAGATCGCTGATGGTCAACGCCAGTTCCCCTTTCCCCGCAGGCCGAGCGGACGCCACATGGGGAATGCGCACAAACAGCAGGCAGACAGCGGACACCACATAGGTCACGGCATTCACGCACAGGACTTTCTGCGAGTTCAAGGCGGCAATCCCGATCCCGCTCAACGCCGAGCCCACAACCACTCCGATGCTGGAAGTAATCTGCAGAAGCGCATTGGCGGCTATGAACTGGTCGCGCTTGACGATGAACGGCACCGAAGCGATCATGGCTGGCCCGAACATCGTGGACGCGATGGAGTTCAAAAATACCAGCACGAACAGATGCTCGACTTTCAGCGTCTCGATCGGAATCAAACATGGGACCAGGCCAATAATCACCGCGCGCAGCAGATCGCTCCCAATCATGACCCACTTTTTCGACAGCCGGTCCAGATAGACCCCGACCAGCGGGCCGAAAATGATCGGGGGAAGGGTCTGCAGTATACCGATGACGGTCGTCTTCAGCGCAGAGCCGGTAATCGAATAGACGAACCACAGCAGTGCGAGCCTCGTAACCCCATCACCGACTTGAGAGACGAGTTGTCCCCACCACAGCCAGCCAAAGTCCCGCGTCGTCAGCAGTCTCTGTCTGTTCTCGATGGGGCGTCCGATGGCCTGGAACGACTCCACTGCAACTGGACGATCAGGCATTGCCGCGGAGCTTTCCTGCCTAGAGGCCACGACAAGGCTAGGCCGCCTGGCTGATCACTACTGCGACCGGCTTCAGCCGACGGCTGAAATGGGCGGCGGCCAGGGCCGTCGCCAGGAAGGTCACTCCGATCCCGAGCAGGGTAATCCCAGACCCGAGCTGATCCATAGCCCACCCGAAACCCACCATCCCGGCCATCGCCGCGGACATGACCCCCGTGCTGAAGGTCGTAAAGACACGGGCAAGCATGTGCTGGGGGGTCATTTCCTGCAGGAGTGCCCAAACGATGGGCGTCACCGGGGCAATACAGCCGCCGATGATGATGATCAGCGGGATCGCGAGAGAGGCACTACCGAAGAGCTTGAGTCCCCAGATGGCAAGGCCGCTGACCGCCATGGACCCGGCGATCATTCGCATCCTGCAGCCCATGTCTCCCTGTTCGACCCACGCCAGCCATGCCGAAGTGGCCAGCATCCCCCCGCCCAGAAGCGACCAGAGCATGCCCAGTTCCAACGGACCCACATCCAGCACGTGTTGGGCCACGGCGGGTAGTAGGAAGAGAAAGCCGTTCCACGCCAGATTGAAAGACGCCACGGTGATTAGCAAGAACGGGACGGTGCGTTCCTGAAGAAACACGAACCGAAAGCCCGCCAGCATGTCCGAAAGAACGCTGGGCGGGCAGGAGCCCACGCCCGGACCAGGCGCGGCCTGTTGTATCCGGATCGGCAACAGACACAGCGCTGAAATCAAGTACCCTGCGGCATTGATGAACAGAACATTCTCCACCCCGATGGTGGCAATGCCCAGACCGCTCATCGCCGGTCCGATGAGAACCGCAATGTTCACCCCGCCCTGCATAAGCGCGTTGGCGGCGGTCAACCGGGGGCGCGAAACGATCAACGGCACGGCCGACGAGAGGGCCGGGCCAAAGATGGTGGAAGCGATTGCGATCAGGAGGACCATAACGTAGAGCCGTTCTAGGGTGAGTGCTCCGATGCTATGCAGCACGGGAATCAGGAATATTAGAACGGTGCGGACGAGGTCAATCCAGATCATCACCCACTTCTTCTGCATGCGGTCCAGGTAGACGCCGATCACGGGACTCAGTAGTACCGCAGGGAGCGTCTGCAGCAGCCCGATCACGGCCATTTTCAGAGCTGAGCCGGTCAGCGCGTACACAAACCACAGCAGGGCAACCCTGTTGAGACCATCCCCAATCTGTGAGACCAACTGACCGGACCAGAGCAAGCCGAAATCTCGGCTCGCGAGAAGATGCCACCCACGGCACTTGGAAACGTCTTCGCTTGTCACGCGACTGCTGAGCTCGTCCGCCATGCTGGGCCCCTTACAAAGATTACGCGACGGCCCCTTTACTCCGTGCCTCGATCGCGCGCCGGTATACAGCCAGGTAATCGAGTGCCATCCGCGAAGCGGTAAAGTGTTCGTCAAAGTATTGCCGGCAGACTTTCCGGCTGAGGCTCGGGATGCGCTCTACGGCTTTCACCGCGGTATCCACGTCATCGACGGTAAATCCGGTGACCCCATCTTTCATGATCTCGGGGACGGAGCCTCGCCGGAAGGCAACGACCGGCGTGCCGCAGGCCATCGCCTCGATCATCACCAGGCCAAAAGGCTCCGGCCAATCAATGGGGAAGAGTAGCGCATATGCGTTTCCCAAAAACTCATCCTTCTCCCTTTCTCCGATCTCTCCAATGTACTCCACGAAGGAATGGGAATTGTCGATGAGAGGTTCGATGGATTCCTCGAAGTACTCCCGGTCGACCTTGTCGACCTTGGCGGCGATCTTTAGCGGCATGCCTAGGCGTTTCGCAATCTCGATCGCACGGTCCACCCGCTTCTCCGGCGAAATACGCCCGAGAAAAGCCAGGTATTTACCGTCGTCCGGCTGAAAACTATACAGGTCCTTCGGCAGTCCGTGATAGACCGTGCCCTGCCAGTTCAACCAGGACAGCGGCGCCCGCTGGGCATCGGAGATGGAGACCATCGGCATGGGACCGTACTCTTTATAGAGCGGAATGAGGTCCGGGATATTCAAACGTCCGTGCAGCGTCGTGACATTGGGAAAACCTTCCCGTCTCGTCCAGGGAAAGTGCAGATAGTCGATATGGAAATGAATGATGTCGAATCGGGCGGCGGCTTCCCTGAAAACCTTTTCCAGCATCACCAGGTAGTGCGGGATTGTATCGAGGCAGCCAGGATCGAGCCGCAAGGATTGGGGACATGCAGGAACGAGCCGCGCCTTCGTGACCGAATCCCCGCTTGCAAACAGTGTCACATCATGGCCTTGACGGACCAATTCTTCGGTGAGATAGGAAACAACCCGCTCCGTTCCGCCATAGAGTTTGGGAGGCACACTTTCTGCTACTGGAGCTACTTGAGCGATTCGCACGGCAAATCTCCTTTACTGGGTTCAAGTTTCAGGGCCAGCTAACCCTCATTCTCTAAACTAAACAGCACAGCAAGAAAGGGGCCAACTGGCCAGGTGGTCGTAGAAATGCCTTTCTCACAATATTTCCAATAACTTGCGATCTACATTCTTCAGACTACTAAACGAAGAGATTGTTTGGAGCAGCCTTCAGGTATTCACCTTAGAAGCAAGCTGAATCGATTGGGTTTCAATATGTTGAACGTGTAGGGATTGGCGGACACCGGAGTGCGCTATATACAACACAGCGCTTAGGGTCCGGTATGGAAAAGATTAAAGAAGGATTAGAACGGAGCAGGCAGAGCCGTGGTTCAGAAGCCCATGATGATGGTATTTTTCGTTTTAAGGACGAGCTGAAAACGGACGGTCAATCTCTTGTTATTGAAATCACGGATGTTCGTTTCGCCAAGGGTGAGTGAGTGGCCCGTTTGTCCATTCTTCAGCACAACGAGTTTATAACCCACGCTCTCGATCCGCCATTCGTTCGAACTCAGCGGCACAGGCTTTCCCTTGGCGTTGAGGTGTTGCGGTTCTGGCAGCAATTTAACCAGAGTGCCAATCATCGGTTGTATCTGCTCCACGCTCATAGACATAGCACGTCACCGCATGATTCTTTTTTAACCTGCGAATAGCTTACGCCGCAAAACCAGAAAAGTCTACCCCGGGAGCTACTGAAGATGCTCGTGGACCTACTGGACCATTCCTGCTGATTGGGGACGGAACCGCTTGATCTCGACGGCACGACCAGCTGCGAATGTGACTTGTAGTATATCATCGCCAACGGCGTAGACCCAGCGAGACGCCAAATTGAGCTCTCGCACCGGATATTTGGGCGGCCCCGCGAGCGCAAAGATTTCCGCGTCGGACATGCCTATCGTCAGCCGGTGGGCAATAGAGTCGTCGATTATCCCCACTGGCGGCGGACCGCTCGATTCAGGAAAAGATGGCGGCGAAAGAATCCTGCCGTATTCGGCGTGCGCCATGCTGGTTTGAATGGTTAGAGTCGCAAGCAAACCCATGACGATCATTACATGTTTCATCAGTCCACCCCCCTGATTGACGGTCTATTCCATTGCTTGACTTAAGCAAGGGTGATGCCGAAAAGACCAGGACCGTTAAAAAACGATCTATCCCCTAATTTCTACAGAGGTTTCGCACGTGTTCGTCTGCATGCCCAAAAACGAAGTTTGCAGGGAGTAGCCTTCAGTGTTTATACGAGGCATACCCAGATGTCGTTGATTTCCAATAACCTGGAAGTGTAGGGATTATCCTGCGCCGGCAGGCCACTCCGCCCTGAGCACACACCAAGGGCTCCGGTCTCCTCCGAAGCCCTTGGCTCCCGCAGGATGGGGATGAGAAGGCTAAAGGCCGTCCCCGTCTCCGTTGTCAAACCCACCTGTGTCACTGCCACGATCCTCGCGTTGATGCTGAGACACATCATGGTATTTGGCCGGCGCCACGAGATTGCAGTAATCGAAGAGCGCGGTGGCGGTCTTGGCTGGGATGCCATACTCCCGATTTTCGAGCATGACCATCAGCGTGTTCATCGCGTTACGGGTTGCGCTCTCATTCCCGATTCTGTATGCCGCTCGGACCTGATCGACCTGAGCCACATAGGCTTTGATCGTCGGCTCGGGAGCAGCAGCAAACAGCATCTCGTGTGTGATCCCCTCGATCCACAGGCCATCAGCCTGCAAATTCACACTGTATTCCGTGCCCCAATAATCCTCGCTCGTGTCCCACTCTGCACTGGCTACAGTCGACAGTGGTACAAGGTACAGCGCGGCGATTATCGCGGCTACGGCGACCCTATGTCTGTTCTTTATGCCCATTGCTGTCTCACCTCCTTTCGGCTGGGCGGTTACTGTTCCCCAATGCTATGAGGGAGAATGAGCAAGCTTCATACCGAATGTGACGAATGGAAAAGAGGCTGTCTTTACGGGATGTTGCAGTATGGGTGCTGGAAAAGACCGGCAGAAGTTCAGAGCCGCATTTTATCGAGAACGATACAATCGTTTATCTAATCTGATAACTAACCTGCCCCGGTGGTTGGGCCACTTCCGAGAATAATCGAGTCATTATCCCCGTCCTTTGCAATCAGGATGCTCGCAACCACATTTCGCACTACTGGTCTGACCGGTTGAGCATTTTGGGCTGCAAAAGGTTTCCCCTTCTGGGACTTCACAGCTACATGCTGGATGCGCGCATTTATTCGTCCAAAGCGTCTGCTTCTCTCTCGGCGATGTAATCGGCAAGGTACGGGGTCTTCTTCGCGGCAAGAGAATTGGCGAGGATTGGGCGCTCGAATTTAAAGCCAACTGCCTCGCCCGACTGCCAGATAACCGTGGCAGTAGCAGTCTCGTTTGCCTCCCAACCGTCTTCTTTACAGAAATGGAACGTCAAGGTTACCTTTGCGTTGAGCTTGAGCGGTTGCCGGATGTAGAGCGTGACTCCGGTCCGGCTGACGTTGGCGACGCCCCCCCAAATAGGATCGAAGCTATCGCGAACGAGGACATCCGCCCGTGACACCAGATAGTATCGAGCCATCTGGCGCCGTTCCCTGTCATCCATAGGACCTCCATATCAGCCACACAGACCGAATAAGCTCACCAAGTGGCCTGAGCCTAACATTGTTTCCAAGATATTGAGGTGTATCCGAACAAATCCGCCCTGAACATCTTTGAGCTGGCTGACCTGAACCCTGGTTCGAACGTGCGTCAAGAGTGGCTCCCCGGGCAGGACTCGAACCTGCGACCATTCGGTTAACAGCCGAACGCTCTACCAACTGAGCTACCGGGGAATCACGGCTGAATGGCGGATTTTATAGCATAGCCGGGCGGGGAAGCGCAATTCCGGAGGGTGCTCCGGGGCCTAGAATCCGCCGATCCGTCCTTCGTCCTCGTCAATGTCCTCGGTCGAATCCTCATCGCCGCCTATG
>Ga0207684_10001220_pt1 | contig 28611 bp, 33 predicted proteins | sample KBSK5501metaG_FD_184342 | JGI IMG/M metagenome (GOLD analysis project Ga0207684, IMG submission 184342) | Corn, switchgrass and miscanthus rhizosphere microbial communities from Kellogg Biological Station, Michigan, USA - KBS K5-50-1 metaG... | ecosystem: Host-associated > Plants > Roots >...
GGTCTGGCACGACGTGATGACCCCCGACATGATCCGCCAGCTCCCGGCCGGGCACGGCCTGGTCATCCGGGGCAGCCACGCCCCGGTGATCGCCCGGCTGGCCGCGGCGTGGAAGGACCCCGCCTACCGGCGCGCCCGCCGGCACGGGGTGGCGGTCGCCCGGCTCACCCCCGCCGCCGCCGCACCGGCCGCCACCCTGCTCGTCGCGCCCAGCCGGGCGCGGCGGCTGCGGGCCGTCCCCGATCTGGACGTCGAGGCGGCGGGTGAGGCGCGCGGCGACGACTCTCCCGGCTACCCGTGGAGCTGACCATGCCCGGCGACCCCGACGGCCTCACCGCGGTCCTGCTGCAGCTGGCGGGCCTCACGCAAAAGCTCGGCGAGCTCGACCAGCGCCAGGCCGGCGACGCCCGCGACCTGAAAGGCCGCGTCGCCGCCCTGGCCGCGACGGTCGGCGAGCTCAAAGACAGCACGGCCAGCCACACCCAGGCGCTTGCCGCCCTCGACGGCCTGGACCGCCAAGTCGCCGGCCTGGCCACCACCGTCGCCGCCCACGCCCCCGCAGACGCAGACAGGCCCGCCTACCGGCCGGCGGCGGCGCCGAAGTTGTGGAAGCTGGACGGCCCGGCCCGGGACCAGGCGATCGGCAAGCTGCGGGCGTGGGTGGACCAGGTGTACCGGCCCGGGTACGGGCACCTGGCCGCCAGCCTGGGCGACTGCTGGGAGCAGCACCCGCTGTGCCTGTACATCCTGGACTGGCTGTCCGAGCTGTGGTCGGTGCTCTACCTCGCGCCGGCCCGCACGGCGGGGACGCTGGCCGGGCAGGCCGAATGGCACACCCGGCTGCTCGCCGCCGCCGCGGAGCAGCTCGCCCGCGAGACCCGCGGCTGCACCCACCACACGGACCGCCACCGCGCGGCCGGCACCGGGGCGCGGCCGTGACCGGCCGGCCGCCGGACCGGACCGGGGAGCGGGCGCTGGCCTACGCGGCGCACGGCTGGCCCGTATTCCCGTGCCAGCCCGGCGGCAAGCAACCGGCCACCCGGCACGGGTTCCTGGACGCGACCACCGACCCGGACCAGATCACCTGGTGGTGGCACCGCCAGCCCGAGGCCAACCTGGCCATCGCCACCGGCCACCCGGGCCCGGACGTGCTCGACGTCGACCAGCACGGGAAGGCCGGGAACGGGTTCGCCGCCTTCAACCACCTGAAACGCGCCGGGCTTGTCGACGGCGCGGGCGCGCTCGTCGCCACCCCGAGCGGCGGGCTGCACGCCTACTTCGCCGGCAGCGACCAGCACAGCGGCAAGCTGCCCCGCCACCACCTGGACTTCAAAGCACGAGGTGGCTACGTCGTCGCCCCGCCGTCCCAGGTGGGCGGCCGGCCCTACCGGGTCATCAGCCACCGCGGCGACCCCGGCGGCCTGGACTGGCACAGAGTCACCGGCCTGCTCGAACCCCAGCGGCACGCGGACGTGCGGCCAGGCACGGTTCCGCGTGGTGATCTGGGCCACCTGGCCGCGTGGGTCGAGCGGCAGCACGAGGGCAACCGCAACGACGGCCTGTTCTGGGCCGCCTGCCGCGCCGCCGAAGCCGGCGACGACACCGTCCTGGCCGAGCTGGCGGCCGCCGCCCGCTCCGCCGGGCTACCCGGCCGTGAGATCGCCGCGACGATCGCCTCGGCCCGCCGCACCGCCGGGCGCCCTATTGAGCATCAAGGCGGGCGGGAGGCCGCCCCATGACCCCCGCCCCCGGCCGCCTGGCCCCGGCCACCGCCACCGCCCGCACCGGCGCCACCGGCACCATGTGGCGGCTGCGGTCCCTGGTCGCGATGGGCCACGACAGTGCCCGCATCGCCCGCGCCCTCCACGTCCCCCCCGGCTATGTCCGGCGGGTTGTCCGCGGCCAGGCCCGTACCGTCACCCGCGAGTTCGGGGCCAGCGTTGGCCAGCTCTGGGACGCCTGGTGGGACAAGACCCCGCCTCAGCGCACCCCCGCGCAGCGGCGCGCCGCCGCCTGCGCCCGGCGCCAAGCCAAGACCCATGACTGGCCCGCCGCGGCGGGCCTGGACGAGGACCTGCTCGACGAGCCCGGCTACCGGCCCTGGTGCCGGTACCGGCCCGCCACCGGGACGGGCACCGCGCCGGACTTCCCCACGGCGCGGCCCCGCCCACTCCACACCAGGCAGATCGCATGAACGCCAGCGACGACCCCTGGGCGGCGCCTGCCGGCTTGGGCGGGCCTCTCCCGGTGCCCCGAATGCGCCGTCACGCCCCGCACCCCACCAGCCGAGCCAAAGGACACCACCGGCATGAGACAGCCACACCGCCGCGACGACGCCAGCCCGCCGCCAGGCACACGGCCCCCCGAGTACGTGATCGAACTCTGGGTCAGCCCGCAGATGCGCAACCGGAACCAGCGCACTCGCGGCGCCGCCGAGCCTGGCCGATCACAGGAAACACAGCCGCGGGAGCGGACCAGCCCGCAACTAGAGGACCTGGAGGCCGAACCGTGACGACCGCCCACAACCACCCCGGCCTGGCCAAGCCCACCGCGACCGCCGGGCGAGGCATCACCACGCGCATCAGGGCCGTTGCTGGGCGGCTCATCGGCCGCGTGCACGCCGCGGCCGATGACCGCGCCCGGGCCCGGGGCTGGCAGGTCACCCCAACCCCCGGCCGGCTCGGCCTGACCGGCCGCAGCTACCGCGACCCCCGGTTCGCCGCGCGGCGGCAGGCCCTCCAGGACAAGCCGGCCGCGAGGGGCGAACGCCATGACTGACCCGCCAGCAGCGCCAGAGCCTGGCGCTGACGAGCCGGGCGCTGACGGCGCCACCGTGCGGGCCGAGCTGCCCGCCGACCTCACCTCCGCCCGGCACGCCCGCTCCGCGGTCCGCCAGGCGCTCGCCAACTGGGGCCTGGACTACCTGTCCGGCGATGCCGAGCTGCTGGCCTCCGAGCTGGTCGCCAACGCCGCCGAGCACGGCGACGGCACGCCGATCAGCCTGGCCCTGCGCCGCCACGCCGGCCCCGGCGGGCAGCCCGGCATCACCTGCGAAGTCACCGACACCTCCCCGGCCATGCCCCAGCGCGCCGACCCCGGCCCGGATGCCGAGCGCGGCCGCGGCCTGGCCATCGTCGAAGCCCTGGCCCGGACCAGCGGCGTGCGCGCCAGCCGGGCCGGCAAGACCACCTGGTTCACCCTCGCCCTCACCGACCGCGCCCACCAGGTCGCCCGGCAGCTCGAGCACGAGCCCGAAGCCGGGGCCTAACCCGAGCCCTTCAAGGAGGCACATCACGATGCCTGATCCAGCCAGCGGACCCGGCGAGCGGGAGACAAGGCTCGCCGCCATCCGCGACCACGCCCGCCGGGCGGTCGCCGGCCTCGCGCGTGACCGCGGCGCCGAGTTCACCACCCGGGAGGCGTCCCGCGGTTCCGGCTTGACCGTCCGCGACCTGGAACCGCTCACCGGCGCCCGCACCGCGCGGGACATCGAGCTCGGCGCCCGGCACGCCGCCCGCGACTACATCCGCCAGGCCCGCGAGGCCGGGCGCACCTGGGACCAGATCGGCCGCGCCCTCGGCGTGGCCCCGGGCGCCGACGCCGACCAGGCCGGGCTGACCGTCGCCGAGGCCGCCTACACCTACGCCGCCGGCAGCCCGGACACCGACACCGCGATCCGGTACGGCCGGTCATTCCTGTGGCGGTGCCGGTCCTGCGACCAGGCGATCAGCGACCGCGGCCAGATCGCCGGGCCCGCCGACGACGAGATCGGCCACACCAGCGGCTGCCCCCGGCAGGCCGCCGCCATCGCCGACTGGAACGCCGGGTGGGAGGCCGAACCGTGACCGCCCGGCGCAGGCGCCGCCGCCTCATGCTCGCCGACGACGGCATCATCGACCCGCTCGCGGTAGAGATCGCCGCCCGCGGCGTGCGCACGGTCGCCCTCACCCGCGCGGAGCGGCAGCTCGCCGCCGCCCACATCCTCGCCCGCGGCGGCACCCCCTACGTCATCTCCAAGCGGCTGCACGTCAGCGGGACCACCGCCCTCACGCTCGCCGCCCGCTGCCACGGCGTGCCGTCATGACCCGGCGGCGAGCGGCGCGGCGCCCCGCGCCCGCAGCCCTGGCGGTCCCCGGGCGGTGGGCCGAGCGGGCGCTGTGTGCCCAGGCCGACCCGGACGCCTGGTTCCCGGACAAGGGCCAGCGCGCCCTCGCGGCCATCGCCACGCGGATCTGCGGGCACTGCCCGGTCCGCGCGCAGTGCCTGGACTACGCCCTGTCCGGCGCCGACACCTGGGGCGGCATCGCGACCGGCATCTGGGCCGGCACCACACCCAAAGAACGCGACCGGCTCCGGCAGCGGAAGGTGGTGGCGGCATGACGAGCACAACCAGGCCCAGGGGACGAAGGCCACGCGCGACGGCAGCGCGGCAAGCCCTTGGCCTGTGCGAAGCCACCCTGGCCCAAGGTGCCGAGCGCCTCCAGGGCGGACAGCCCTACGTCAGCCCGGCCACCGCCAGGGCGGCGCTGCGGGCGGTCGGAGTGCCGCCGCTCATCGCCGCCGCGCTTCGCAGGCGGATGCGCCTGATCCCGGAGCGGGAGACCGAGCGATGACGGGCGCAGGCGGCCAGGGCCGCATCAGCCGCAAGGAGCAGATCGCCCGCGCCGCCGTAGGCATGCCCGCCGAGCATCCCGAGCTGGTCACCCGTAAGCCCGGCCGCGCGGAGTGGCGACTGCTTGCCACCTGGTGCGCGGAGCTCTGGCCGCACGACGAGTACACGGCGATCGTCGCCGAGGCGTGGCGCAAGGACGGGTCGTGAGTGGAGGTTCCGATGGCTGACATTTCACTGGCGCGGGCGGCAAGCGGTCGCCTGCTGGCCACGAGCACCACGGCGGCGACTGCCAGCGCTACTCGCCAGTCTCGCCCTGCTCGCAAGTCGGCCAAGAGCCGCTCAGGCAGGACTGTGCGCGACGTGACGGACGAGTGGCTGACGGTCGAGGAGGTCTGCGCCGAGCTGAGGATCGGGCGCCGCACGTTCGAGCGCTGGCGCACCCTCGGCGTGGCGCCACGGGCAACCCGGCCTACTAGGAACGGTCCGCTGAAGATCAAGCGGAGCTGGCTGGAGGAGTGGGCGGAGGACGGCGCGACGTGACGGGCGCCAGCTACGACGTGCGGATCTGGCAGATCCATGAGCGCACGGATGCCAAGGCCCGGTACCGCGTGCGCTGGCGGGTGGGCAGCCGGCGCTTCAACCAGGGATTCGTCGTCAAAGCCCTGGCCGACGCGTTCCGCGCTCAGCTCTTGGAGGCAGCGCGTAAAGGGGAGAGCTTCACCACCGAGACCGGACTGCCACAGTCCCTCGGCCGCGCCGGGCGCGACGTGACCTGCTTCGAGCACGCGGATGACTTCGTGACGGCAACGTGGCCGACGGCTGCGGCCAAGAGTCGGGTCTCACTGCTGGAGACCCTGAGCGTGGCGCTGCCGGTGCTGACTCGCGACCTTGCTGGGGCGCCAGATCCAGACACGCTCCGGCTCGCCGTTCGCCACGTGCTCAACCGGAACGAGCACGCCCGGCGGCCAGACGCCGGGGAACTTCGCGCCCTGGCGTGGCTTAAACGAGCGTCCTTGCCCGTCAGCTTTCTGGAAGACCCGGAAGTGACCCTCGGCCTGCTCGAAGTATTCGGGCGCAAGCTCGACGGATCGCCGGCCTCCCCGGACTATTACTCGCGGCGCCGCCGGGTCATGCACCGGGTGCTCGCCTACGCCGTACGGAAGAAACGGCTGAGCGCCAACCCGCTCAGCAAGGCCAACCTGCCCGAAGGCTGGTCGGCGCCGCTCGCGCCCGAAGACGAGGTCGACCCACGGGCCGTCGGCGGGCCCGAACTGGTCGCCGACATGCTCACCGCGGCCAGCTACGTGGGCAGCAGCCAAGGCCCACGGTTCGTCGCGTTCTACGGCTGCATGTTCTACGCGATGATGCGCCCCTCGGAGGTCACAGCCCTGGTTAAGGCCAGCTGCTACCTGCCGGTCGAGGGGTGGGGGCGACTGATCTTCGCCGACGCCAGCCCGGCGGCCGGGCGGGACTTCACCGACGACGGCCAGGTGCATGAGGCCCGCGGGCTGAAAGGACGCCCGCGGCAGGCCGCCGCCCGGCGGGCCACCCGGAACGTGCCCATCCCGCCCGAGCTGGTCGCCCTGCTGCGTGGCCACATCGAGCGGTTCGGCACAGCCGAGGACGGGCGGCTGTTCCGCAGCGCGAACGGCAACCCCATCCAGCCCTCCACCTGGTGGCAGGTCTGGCGGAAGGTCCGCCGGCTCGCGCTCACCCCCGAGCAGTTCGCCACGCCGCTCATGCGTCGGCCCTACGACCTGCGCCACTCGGGGATCACCTGGCGGCTCAACTCCGGCGTCCCGGCCACTGAGATCGCGGCATGGGCAGGGCACAGCGTCGAGATGCTGATGCGGGTCTACGCCCGCTGCGTCGCCGGCATGGAAGACGTGTGGATCGCCCGCATGGACTCCACCCTCCGGCCGCCCGACGGCCAGCCAGGCAGCAGATCGAAGGATCGTCCCGAACCTCGTGAACCAAGGGCGGCTGACGGTAATGACGACGATGAGGAGGGCCGGTGACGACCGGGTCGATCGTGCTTTCGATCGCGCCAACGGGGCGGCGCGGCGAGCATTCCCGGGCACTGCTCGGGCACAGATATCGGCGCGAGGCGGCTTTCAGTGACGCACAGTGGCGGAACCGCCACAATGGTTTGGACGGTGCTCCCTCTGTGCAGGGAATGATTTCGCTGGCTGTGTTCGAGTGCCCCCGACAGGATTCGAACCTGCGCTCACGGCTCCGGAGGCCGTTGCTCTCTCCCCTGAGCTACGGGGGCTACAGGACTCCGCAAGGTTATCAGTCCTCACGGGTTGCCCGGACGGACGGCGAAGCGCCGTGCGGCCTGCCGAGGAGGCCAGGTCGATGAGCGTCCGGGCACGACCCGCCGGGGATACATGACGAACCGCCCGGGAAGGCGCTAACCTCGCGCCCGTGGCACAGGGACTTGGCCGCGTGCTTGTGGTCGACGATGATGAGGTGATCCGGCAGCTCATCGCCGTCAACCTCACTCTGGAAGGGTTCGACGTCGCGACGGCCGTGGACGGCCAGGACTGCCTGGACAAGGTGGCCGCGATCAACCCGGACGTGATCACGCTCGACATCATGATGCCGAGGCTGGACGGCTGGGTCACCGCGAGCCAGCTCCGCCGCAACCCTGCCACCAGCGGGATCAAGGTCGTGCTCATCACGGCGCGCGCCCAGGAGGACGACAGGATGCGGGGGAAGCAGATCGGCGTGGACGCCTATCTGACCAAGCCGTTCGACCCGTCGGAAATGATCCGCGTGGTCAGGGAGCTGGCCGGTCACTCGCCGATCGCCGACGCCGGGTAGGCGGCGGCGCGGCGGCCGGACGTCGCGGGGCGGGGGCAGATGGGCGCGCGGCGGGAGGCCGCGCGGCGCCGGAGCGGCGTGCGGCCCGGAAGAGAGCCACCCAGTGGATCACGTCGAGCTGGGATGGCAGCGCGGTCGCCGCGAAACCCAGTTCGGCAGCGAGCCCGGCGAACGCCGCGCGCGGCAGCGTCCGCGCCAGCGCGCTCGCCACAGTCGGACGTGCGCCCTCGAAGGCGGCCGTGACGAATCCCGTATAGTCCCGCCGCGACGCCGGATCGAGCAGCGGGGGATCGCGGCGCACCACGATGAGGACTGCCCCGTCTACCCGTGGCCTCGGGCGAAACGCGGCTGCCGGGATGCGCGCCCCCGTCCCGAACTCGAACCACGGTTCCCAGCAGGCGTTGAGCAGCGTCCCCCGGCCAGGGGTTCCGCGCTTGCGCGCCACCTCCGCCTGCACGATCAAGTCCGCGCGGGTCAGCCCGCTTTCTTCGTCGAGCAGGCGCCGCAGGATCTTCGTCGTGATCCCGAACGGGATGTTGGCCACCACGCGGAACGGCTCGCTGGGCAGCGGGGCCGACAGCACGTCCGCCTCCACCGCGGTGACCGCCGACCCGGTGCCGAACCTGGCGCGCAGCCGCCGGGCCAGCGCCGGATCCCGCTCGATCGCGATGACCTGGGCGCCCCGCCGAGCAAGCGCCTCGCTGATCAGGCCGTTGCCAGCGCCGATGTCGAGAACCAGGTCGCCATCGCTGACGCCGGCGCCGTCGACGAGTCCTTCGATCGCGCGCCGGTCGATGAGGAAGTTCTGGCTGAGGACCCTGCGCCGGACGCCCCTGTCAGGCATACGCCGAGCGTAGCGGGCTCCGGAAGGCGCCTGTGGAAAACGATGGTCCGTCCGGATCAGGCCGTCGGCTGGCCGGAGGCCCGGCGGCGCCTGTCCGCCTGGGTGACCGCCCGGCTGGCCGACGCGGCGGGCGCGCGCGTGCTTTCCGCCAATAGTGCAAAACGGATCGAGACGTCTGACCCAGGTACCGGCGCCCGACCGGGTCCCGTGGCCGGCGCAGTTGCCTTCGCCGGATCCGGGGCCATCGGCTGCGCGCAGGCCCCGCTTCCCCCGCAGCCAGCCTCGGATAGACCCGTGCGCCGCCGCGAGGCGCCACCCGGGGAACCCCGCCTATGCTGTGCGGTACGCGCACTCGCACGCTGCATCCACCCTGCGCCAGGCTGCTGACCTCGGCCTCGGGCTGGGCGAGGCGGCGGGGTTCGCGGCGCTGAGACCGTCGCCCGTCCCTGGCTGGCCGCGGCGTCAAGGACCACGCTGCGCGCGGGCCTTGACTTGCTCGGCGCGGACGCGCCCGACCGGCTGTGACACGGGGCGAACCTCCGGGCGCCGGCTGCGCCGGCGCCCGGGAACACACAAGAGCTTTAAGGAGACCGCATTGAGCCGAGTCGCCCACCCCGCAGGGCCGTGGCACGCGGACGTGCTGCCCGCCGATCACCCGCCCGCGCCCCCGGCCGACCTCAACGCGCTCGACGCAGCGGTCTGGCCACGGAGCGCGCGGCGGGTCGACGGGGTGCTCACCCTGGGCGGGATCGACGTGCGCGACCTCGCCGGGCAATACGGCACGCCGGTGTTCGCCATCGACGAGGACGACTTCCGCGGCCGGTGCCGCGACTTTGCGCAGGCATTCGGCGAGCGGGCGTTGGTGTTCTACGCAGCCAAGGCGTTTTGCTGCCGGGGGGTGCTGCGCTGGGTCGCCGAGGAGGGCCTCGGCGTGGACGTGTGCACGGGCGGCGAACTCGGCGTCGCGCTGGCGGCCGGGGTCGACCCCGGCATGATCACGCTTCACGGCAGCAACAAGATGATGGCTGAGCTGGAACAAGCCGTGGCCGTAGGCGTGGGCCGCGTCGTCGTCGACTCGTTCGAGGAGATCGCCCGCCTCGCCTTCATCACCGAGGAACGCGATCGCGTGGCGGGCGGCGACGGGCCACGGACCAATCGTTCTGCATTGAAAGAAGGTGACAGGGCGGGACGCCTTCCGCGCGTCCTGGTGCGGGTGACCACCGGGGTGGAGGCGCACACGCACGAGTTCGTGGCGACGGCGCACGACGACCAGAAGTTCGGCTTCTCGCTCGCGTCGGGCGCGGCCGACGAGGCGGTGCGCCGGGTGCTAGCCGCCCCGTCCCTCGACCTGGCCGGGCTGCATTCGCACATCGGCTCGCAGATCTACGACACGGCCGGGTTCGACGTCGCGGCGCACCGGGTGCTGGAGCTCGCGGCGCGGATCCGGGACGAGCACGGCGCGGCAATCGACGAGCTGAACCTGGGCGGCGGGTTCGGCATCGCCTACGTACCGGACGACGACCCGGCGGACATCAAGGTCATCGCGCAGGGCCTGCACGAGATCGTGCGCGCGCAGTGCGCGGCGGCGGGGCTCGACGTTCCGCGGCTGACCGTGGAGCCGGGCCGCGCGATCGCCGGGCCGGGCACCGTTACCCTGTATGAGGTAGGAACGATCAAGGACGTGGACGGGCTGCGCAGCTACGTCAGCGTGGACGGCGGGATGAGCGACAACATCCGGACCGCGCTTTACGGTGCGGAGTACACCTGCGCGCTCGCATCCCGTGAGTCGGCTGCGCCGCCGATGCTCTCCCGGCTGGTCGGCAGGCACTGCGAGAGCGGGGATGTCGTGGTCAAAGACGCCTACCTGCCGGCCGACCTGGCGCCGGGGGACCTCGTCGCGGTGGCGGCGACCGGCGCCTACTGCCGCTCGATGGCGAGCAACTACAACTACGTGCCGCGGCCGCCCGTCGTAGCGGTCTGGGGCGGCGCGGCCAGGGTCCTGCTGCGCCGCGAGACCCCCGAAGACCTGCTCAGCCTGGACGAGGGATGACCATGCCGACCGGGGGACTCAAAATCGCACTCCTCGGGTGCGGGATCGTCGGGTCCGAGGTGTTCCGCCTGCTCGGCGACCAGGCGGGCGACCTGGCGGCCCGGGTCGGCGCGCCGCTGGAGGTGGCTGGGGTCGCGGTCCGGCGGCCCAGCCGCGCCCGCGGCGTGGCCGTGGCCCCGGAGCTGATCACGACCGACGCGATGGGCCTGGTCAGCCGGCCGGACGTGGACATCGTGGTGGAGGTGATCGGCGGCATCGAGCCGGCCAGGTCGCTGCTGCTCGCCGCGCTCAGCGCGGGCAAGTCGGTGGTGACCGCCAACAAGGCGCTGCTCGCCGAGGACGGCTACACCCTGCACGAGGCGGCCCACGCCGCGGGGGCCGACCTCTACTACGAGGCGTCCGTGGCCGGGGCGATCCCGTTGCTCCGCCCGCTGCGGGAGTCCCTGGCCGGGGACGCGGTCCGGCGGGTGCTCGGGATCGTGAACGGCACCACGAACTACATTCTCGACCAGATGGACACCTCCGGGGCCGGCTTCGCCGACGCGCTGGAGGAGGCGCAGGCGCTCGGTTACGCGGAGGCCGACCCGACCGCCGACGTCGAGGGGTTCGACGCCGCCGCCAAGGCCGCGATCCTGGCGGGGCTCGCGTTCCACACCCGGGTCGCCGCGGCCGACGTGCACCGCGAGGGGATCACCGGGGTCACGCCAGCCGACATCGCCAGCGCCCGCGCGCTCGGCCACGTGGTCAAGCTGCTGGCGATCTGCGAGCGGGGCGACGGCGGGGTTTCGGTGCGGGTGCACCCGGCGATGATCCCGCGCTCGCACCCGCTGGCCGGGGTCCGCGAGGCCTACAACGCGGTGTTCGTGGAGGCCGAGTCGGCGGGCAGGCTGATGTTCTACGGGGCCGGCGCCGGGGGCGTGCCCACCGCCAGCGCAGTGCTCGGGGACATCGTCGCCGTCGCGCGCAACCGGCTCGCCGGGACCCGCGGGCCTGACGCGACGACCTATGCCGACCTGCCCGCGCTGCCGATGGGGCAGGCGCTGACCCGCTATCACGTCGCGCTCGACGTGGCCGACAAGCCGGGCGTGCTGGCCAGGATCGCGGAGTCCTTCGCCCGCCACGAAGTGTCGATCCAGGCGGTACGCCAGGACGGGCGGGGGGACGACGCCCAGCTCGTCATCGTCACCCACTCGGCGCCGGACGCGTCGCTGGCCGCGTGTGTGGCCGACCTCGGCGGCATGGACGTGGTCCGCGCGGTCGCCAGCGTGATGCGCGTCGAGGGCGAGGGGGAGGAGTGAGACACCTTCCGGCAACCTCCAGCGGCTCCCCGGCTCGGCCGCAGGCGGAGGGCCATTCGGCCCAGCGCCGGGGACCAGCCTCCCACGGCGCTGTTTGCGCGCCTCCGGCGCGACCAAGCGGGGTGCTTGCTGGCGCGCCTCCGGCACGACGTCCCGCGAGGGAGGCAGATAAATGAGTTCCCGGGTGGCGTGGGCGGGCGTGATCGGTCAGTACCGGGATTGGCTGCCGGTGCCCAGCGACGGCCCGGTGATCACACTGGGGGAGGGCGCGACACCGCTGATCCCTGCGCCGGTCCTTTCCGGGCTAACCGGTTGCGAGGTCTACCTCAAGGTCGAGGGCGCCAACCCCACCGGCTCGTTCAAGGACCGGGGCATGACGGTGGCGGTCAGCTTGGCCGCGGCGCACGGGGCCAAGGCGGTCATCTGCGCCTCGACCGGCAACACCAGCGCGAGCGCGGCCGCGTACGCGGCCAGGGGCGGCCTGGCCTGCGCGGTGCTCGTGCCCCGGGGCAAGATCGCCCTCGGCAAGCTGGCCCAGGCGCTGATCCACGGCGCCAAGCTGCTGCAGGTGGACGGGAACTTCGACGACTGCCTGGAACTGGCCCGCAAGCTGGCCGCCAACTACCCGGTCGCGCTGGTCAACTCCGTGAACCCGGACCGCCTGCAGGGCCAGAAGACCGCCGCGTTTGAGATCGTGGAGGCGCTGGGCGACGCACCCCAGGCGCACTGCCTGCCGGTCGGCAACGCCGGGAACATCAGCGCCTACTGGATGGGGTACCGCGAGTACGCGAAGGCGGGGCGGGCCACCCGGACGCCGCGGATGCTCGGCTTCCAGGCCAGCGGCGCGGCGCCCATCGTGCGCGGCGCGCCGGTGCTCGCCCCGAACACGATCGCGACCGCGATCAGGATCGGCAACCCGGCCTCGTGGCGGCTGGCCGAGGAGGCGCGGGACGAGTCCGGCGGGCTTATCGACTCGGTGACCGACCGGCAGATCCTGTCGGCCTACCGCCTGCTCGCGGGCAAGGAGGCGGTGTTCGGGGAGCTGGCGTCGGCGGCGGGCGTGGCCGGGCTCCTGCAGGCCCGGGACAAGGGACAGCTTGACGCGGGTTCCGTGGTCGTCTGTACGATCACCGGCAATGGGCTGAAGGACCCGGACTGGGCGGTTTCCGCCGCGCCGGCGCCCGTGACGGTTCCGGTGGACGTGGCCGCGGCGGCGGCCTGCCTGGGGCTGGCCTGATCACGGTGGCCGCCTGGGTGGGGTCCGGGCATCGCGCGTCGGGGGGAGCGGTGTGATCTGGTCGGAGCACCCGGTCCTGGTGCGCGCCCCGGCGACGAGCGCCAACCTGGGACCGGGTTTTGACGCGGTCGGGCTCGCGCTGGCGCTGCACGACCGGGTTGAGGCGCGGATCACGGGCGATGGGCTTTCCGTAGCTGTGTCGGGTGAGGGCGAACAGACCGCGGCGGCGGGGGAGCGGCACCTGGTCGTGGTTGCCATGCGGGCGGCGTTTGGCGCGATGGGCGGCCAGCCGCCGGGCATCGCGCTGCGCTGTGTCAACGCGATCCCGCACGAGCGCGGGCTCGGCTCGTCGGCCGCCGCGGTGGTGTCCGGGGTGCTTGCGGCGCGGGCGCTGGTGACCGGCGGGACCGGCCTGCTGCCCGACGCGGACGTGCTCGCGCTGGCCGTGGAGCTTGAGGGGCACCCGGACAACGTGGCGGCCTGCCTGGCTGGCGGGCTCACCGTGGCCTGGCGCCGCAGCGTGGCCGGCCGTGGGGGCCCGGTCCCGGGCGCTGGTGTGGTTCGTGGCGAGCCCGGCGTCCAGGTGCTGCAGCTTCCGGTGCTCGACACGCTCGGTGCCGTGGCGTTCGTGGCGCCGACCGCGGTGGCGACAAGCGAGGCGCGTCGGGTGCTGCCGGACCTGGTCCCGCACGCCGACGCGGCCGCCAACGCGGCCCGCAGCGCGCTGCTGGTGGCCGGCCTCACCAGCGACCCGGCGGTGCTCTTCGACGCGACCGAGGATTACCTACACCAGCGTTACCGCGCCCCGGTCATGCCGCAGACCGCGCGGCTGCTTGACCGGCTGCGGCGGGCCGGCGTACCGGCCGTAGTGTCCGGGGCAGGCCCTAGCATCCTGGCCATGACCGTGGCTGGCCAGCCGGAACGCGGGATTCTGGATTCAATCGCGCGGGAAACGGGTATTGCCTGGCGTGTAATCCCCCTCGACGTCGACCGGCAAGGCGCTGCCATCCAGCCTGGGCCGGGCGCGAATCCTCAAGACACGAGGCAAGGACGATCCCTTTATCAGGCGCCGGGGCTAGGCGTACATCCTGCGGGAGGGTCCCCGCAGGGCCGGGTGGCTCGCTCCGCGAGACACGGACCACTCTCAGGGGAATGCCGTGGGCTCTTATGGTGTTAAGCTGGGTGCTGCACCAGGTGCCCCGCCGTCGGGGCAAGTGCTGGCCCGTCATCTGCCGCGATCCCGGCTGCATGGTCGGCTGTGGCCGATGATTCCCTGTCAATTCTTCGGACCGCCTCTTCCCCTCCGCCTACGCGGGCTCGGTATGTGGCACGAAGAAACGCGACAGGACCCGAGGTTCCGGCGTGTCGGCTGTGCCTTACCGGGCAGCCGGGCTCTCGGCCCCGGGTGGGCAAGCGGGGTCGGTTCCCCGGGGGCTCGCAGCTCCTCGAGACGGCGTGGGCCCGCAGCTGGTGTACGACGTGGCCCGGTTGATTCACCGGGCCGGCACATCGGGGCGTCCGGCCGAAGCGGCCGGCACCCGAGTTCTTGGAGGGACCCCTCGTGAGCGATACCACCGAGTTCTTCACCGGCACCCCGGATTTGCCCGGGGACTCCTCTCGCCGGCCCGACTCGCCCGAGCCATATTCTGGCCTCTCGTCCCCAGCGGCTCCGCCGTCTGGCGCGGCGTATGAGCCTGCGGCCGGGCCGGGTGGCGTGGCGGCGGTGGCCGGTGGGACGGGTGCTGGCCGGCCAGCCCGTGGACTCAATGACATGCTGCTGCCCGAACTGCAGCGGCTGGCGCAGTCCGTCGGCATAACAGGTTCCGGCCGGATGCGCAAGGGCCAGCTCATCGAGGCGATTCAAAGCAAGCAGCGCGGCCAGGGCACTGGCGCCGTGCCCGCCCGGAGCGGGGGCACCGAACTTGATAATGCAGCCAAGCTGGGGGCGCCTGCGGGAGCCGGCGCGCCTCGCCACCGTGAGCAGGATGCCATGGAACCAGACAGACCCACTCAGCCGGGCCCGGGGGAGGGCACCCAGGCCGTCACGTCCGGCCCGGGCACGCGTGAGGCAGCGCCGGGGGTCGGCCCCGGACAGCTGACGTTCGGCGGGGCCGAGCCGAGCCTGGGGGCCAGCGTCGCTGGCGGGGCGCCCGCCGCGAGCGCCCCGGCCGACAGGCGCGCCGAGGGCCCTGCGCCCTCCGCCGCCCCGGGCGAGGCTGCGCCGGCGGTTACCGGCGACGGCCAGGGAGCCGGCGAGGGCCCGGCCGGCGGGGAAGGTCCGCGCCGGGACCGGCAGCGGCGCAACAACGGGCGGCGCGAGGACGGTAACCGCGGCGGCGAGGCTCGTGACACCGCCGAGCAGCGCGCCGACCAGGGGCGGGACTCTGGCAGCGGCCCGCGCGGCGACCAGGGGCGCGACTCCGCAAACGGCCCGCGCGCCGGCCAGCCGGCCGACCAGGGCGGCCGTGGCGACGACGACGACCGCGGCGGGAACCGGCGGAACCGGGACCGCTTCCGCAACCGCAACCGTCGGCGCGGCGAGCGCGGCAGCGAGGCGGAGCCGGTGATCACCGAGGATGACGTGCTCATCCCGGTCGCGGGCATCCTCGACGTGCTGGACAACTACGCCTTCATCCGCACCACTGGCTACCTGCCCGGCCCCAACGACGTGTACGTGTCGCTGTCCCAGGTGCGCCGGCACGGCCTGCGGAAGGGCGACGTTATCGAGGGCGCCGTCCGCCAGCCGCGCGAGGGGGAGCGGCGCGAGAAGTTCAACGCCCTGGTGCGGCTGGACAAGGTGAACGGGCTCGACCCGGAGACATCCCGGGACCGGCCGGAGTTCGGCAAGCTGGTGCCGCTGTACCCGCAGAACCGGCTGCGTCTCGAGACCGACCCCGGCATCCTGACCACCCGGATCATCGACCTGGTCGCCCCGATCGGCAAGGGCCAGCGCGGCCTGATCGTGTCGCCGTCGAAGGCCGGCAAGACGATGATCCTCCAGGCGATCGCGAACGCGATCACCAAGAACAACCCCGAGTGCCACCTCATGGTCGTCCTGGTTGACGAACGGCCCGAGGAGGTCACCGATATGCAGCGGACGGTGAAGGGCGAGGTGATCCACTCCACCTTCGACCGGCCCGCCGAGGACCACACCACGGTCGCCGAGCTGGCGATCGAACGGGCCAAGCGCCTGGTCGAGATGGGCCACGACGTGGTCGTGCTGCTCGACTCGATCACCCGGCTCGGCCGGGCCTACAACCTGGCCGCCCCGGCCAGCGGCCGGATCCTGTCCGGTGGCGTGGACTCCGCCGCGCTCTACCCGCCCAAGAAGTTCTTCGGTGCGGCGCGCAACATCGAGCACGGCGGCTCACTGACCATCCTGGCCACGGCCCTGATCGAGACCGGGTCGCGGATGGAAGAGGTCATCTTCGAGGAGTTCAAGGGCACCGGCAACATGGAGCTGCGGCTGCGCAGGGACCTCGCCGACAAGCGAATCTTCCCGGCCATCGACGTGGACGCCTCGGGCACCCGCAAGGAGGAGCTGCTGCTCACGCCCGACGAGCTCAAGATCGTCTGGCAACTCCGCCGGGTACTGCACGCGCTGGAGGCGCAGCAGGCGCTCGAGGTGCTGCTGGACCGGATGAAGGGCACCAAGAGCAACGCCGAGTTCCTGCTCCAGGTGCAGAAGACCACGGTCAGCAGCTAACGCGAGCTGGCCGGGCAGCAGGGAATCCGCCAGGACCCCGAAGCGTTATGGGGTCTGGCACACTGAGAAACGCGGTACCGGTTCACGCCAGCCGGAGCATCCGGCGGCGACCCGGCGACCCAGGCAGGAGTATTCACGTGAAGCCCGACATTCACCCGGACTATGTGGTGACGACGGTGACCTGCACCTGCGGGAACACCTTCACCACGCGGTCCACGGCGCGCGGCGGCGTCATCCACGCCGACATGTGCGCCAACTGCCACCCGTTCTACACGGGTAAGCAGAAGATCCTTGACACCGGTGGCCGGGTGGCTCGCTTCGAGCGCCAGTTCGGCAAGAAGCCCGCGGCCGGCAAGTAGCCTCGCCCAGAACACCGCGCCGGGATGGCAGCAGCCTTCCCGGTGCGGTGATCTTTTGGACGCCCGGCAGAGGATTCGCCGCCGGCAGGGGGATTCGCAGGGAAGGAACGAGCAGTGTTTGAGCGGCTCAGCGAGCTGGCGGAAGAGTACGCCAGGCTGGAGCGTGACCTCGCTGACGCCGCCGTGCACTCGGACCCGGCGCGGGCCCGGGCGCTCGGGCGCCGCTACGGCGAGCTGACCCCTGTGATCCACGCCTACCAGGAGTGGCAGCAGACGTCGGCCGACGAGCAGACCGCGCGCGAGCTGGCCGCCGAGGATCCGTCGTTCGCCGCCGAGGCCGAGCAGCTTGCCCACCACCGTGAGGAGCTGGAGGACCGGCTGCGCGACCTGCTGAGGCCCCGCGACGCGAACGACAGCAAGGACGTCCTGCTCGAGATCAAGGCGGGGGAGGGCGGCGAGGAGTCGGCCTTGTTCGCCGCCGACCTGCTCCGCATGTACCTGCGCTACGCCGAGCGGCGGGGCTGGAAGACGGAGATTCTCGACGCCACCGTCACCGGCCTTGGCGGCTACAAGGACGCCACGGTCGCGATCAAGTCCGGTCGGCGCGGCGGAGACGGGCCTGAGGGGGTGTGGGCCCGGCTGAAGTACGAGGGCGGCGTGCACCGCGTCCAGCGGGTGCCGGTCACCGAGTCCCAGGGCCGGATTCACACCTCGGCCGCGGGCGTGCTCGTGCTGCCGGAAGCCGACCCGGTCGAGGTGACCATCGACCCCGCTGACCTGCGGATAGACGTCTTCCGGTCGTCAGGCCCCGGCGGCCAGAGCGTGAACACCACCGACTCCGCGGTGCGGATCACCCACCTGCCCACCGGGATCGTGGTCTCCTGCCAGAACGAGAAGAGCCAGCTCCAGAACAAGGAGCAGGCGATGCGCATCCTGCGCGCCCGGCTGCTCGCCCAGGCGCAGGCCGAAGCGGAGGCCGAAGCGCAGGCCGAGCGCCGCAGCCAGGTTAGGACCGTGGACCGGTCACAGCGCGTCCGCACCTACAACTTCCCCGAGAACCGCATCTCCGACCACCGGGTCGGCTACAAGGCCCACAACCTGGACCAGGTGCTCGACGGCGATCTGGACGCCGTGATCAGCGCCCTCATCGAGGCGGACCGGTCTGGCCTGGCGGCGGGAGATGGCGCCTAAGACGGGATGGCGGCGGTGACCCTCCTGCTCGACGAGATCGCGATGGCCACGGCCCGGCTGGCCGAGGCGGGGGTGGACTCGCCGCGCGCCGACGCGGAGGTCATCGCCGCGCACGTGCACGGGGTGCCCCGCACCCAGCTGCACCTGGTGCCGGATGTCGGCTTCGAGCCGCGGTTCTGGGACGAGATCGCCCGGCGGGAGGCCAGGGAGCCGCTCCAGCACATCACTGGCCTCACCCATTTCCGGTACACCGAGCTTGAGGTCGGCCCGGGGGTCTTCGTGCCCCGCCCCGAGACCGAGGTGATGACCGGCTGGGCGATCGGCAAGCTCCAGGAGATGGACGTGGCCGACCCGGTCGTGGCCGACCTGGGGACAGGTTCCGGCGCGATCGCGCTGGCAATTGCCCAGGAGGTCCCCCGTGCCCGGGTGCACGCGGTGGAAGCCGACCCGCTTGCCCTGAGCTGGGCGGAACGGAACATCGCCCGCTGCGCCGGGTACGCCCCGCACACCGCGGGCCGGGTGCTGCTCCACGCCGGGGACTTCGCCAGGGCGCTGCCCGGATTCGACGGGGGAGTGGACCTTGTGATCAGCAACCCGCCGTACATACCCGTCGGGGCGGTCGTGCCGCCCGAGGTAGGCGAGTACGACCCGGCGGGAGCGTTGTGGGGCGGCGATGATGGGCTCGAGGCCATCCGGGTCATCGAAGGCGTGGCGGCCCGGCTGCTCCGACCAGATGGGTTGGTCGCCGTGGAGCACGGAGCCCCGCAGGGCGCAGCGGTCTACTGGGTCTTCGCCGAGGAACGCGGCTGGGCCGATACTCGCAACCACAAGGATCTGGCCGGCCGGGACAGGTTCGTGACCGCGCGGTGGCCGGGGCGGTAGCCGCGCCGGGCGCGAGGGGCTCTGCGGGCTGGCATTCGACCGTTGTCGCTTCTCAGGTCATGCCCGAGGCGCCTGTGGGTGGGTGGTGGGCCGCCGCAACGCTACGCCCGCTGCCGCCCCAAAGCGCCCGTCGCTTTCAGGTGACCTCCGGGCGCCCGTCGCTTTCAGGTGACCTCCGGGCGCCCGTCGCTTTCAGGTGACCTCCGGGCGCCCGTCGCTTTCAGGTGACCTCCGAGCGCCCGTCGCCTTAGCGTGCCGCTTGGCTTCCGACGCTCTTGCTGCCGCACGCGCTTTGCCCGTCGCTCTTAGCTGACCCTCCGCGCCCGTCGCTTTCAGCTCACCCCGGTGCGTCCGGGACTGAGAGGGCTCGGGGGGGTGGAAGGATTGCGGCTATGAGCGCTCGGTTTGACTGTTCGGTGGCGGCGGAGCGGGCGGCGGGGATCAGTGCGGCGGCCGCCGCGCTGGGCAAGGGGGAACTGGCCGTGCTGCCGACCGACACCGTCTACGGGGTGGCGGCGGACGCCTTCAGCCCGTACGCGGTGGGCGTCCTGCTCGCGGCCAAGGGCCGCGGCCGGCAGATGCCGCCGCCGGTGCTGGTGGGGAGCAGGCGGGCCGCGTTCGCGCTGGTCGAGGACGTCAGTTCGTCCGCAAGTGACCTCATTGACGAATTCTGGCCGGGCGCGCTCACCCTTGTGTTCCGGGCCAGCCGGAGCCTGATCTGGGACCTGGGCGACACCAAGGGCACCGTCGCGGTCCGCATGCCGCTGCACCCGGTCGCGCTTGACCTGCTCAAAGAGACCGGTCCGCTGGCGGTCAGCAGCGCCAACCTGTCCGGCTGGGCGCCCGCGACCACAGCCGACGACGCGGAATCACAACTTGCCGGCGCCGTCTCCGTCTATCTAGATGGCGGGCCCTGCCCGGGAGATGTCGCGTCCACCATCGTCGACGTGACCGGGCCGGTGCCCCGGCTGCTGCGGAGAGGAGTGATCACCGTCGACCGGCTGCGGAACGTGGTCGCCCTGATCGCCGACGACGAGGACGAAGACAAGGAGGGCGCGTGAGCGCTGCTGGCAGTTCGCCGCGGCCTGGTGCCCTAGAGTGGAACCTGATGCGCACGAGCTTGCGGTCGTGGGGCGTCTATGGGTGAGTACGTACTGACGCTGCTGGCCGCCGCTGCGGTGACCTACCTCCTGACGCCGCCCGTCCGGCGTCTCGCGGTCGCGGTAGGCGCTCTTCACGCTGCCCGCGAGCGAGACGTCCACGTCGTGCCAACCCCGCTGCTCGGCGGGTTCGCCATGTACGCGGGCCTGGCCGCCGGGCTGCTCGTGGCCAGCCGGATGCCGGCCCTCACGGGTGCGTTCGCCATGCCCAACATGGCCAAGGGCCTGCTGCTGGCCGGGGCCCTCGTGGTCGTCATGGGCTTCGTCGATGACCGGTGGGGCCTGGGCGCGATCAGCAAGCTGGCCGGCCAGGTCGCCGCGGGCGTGATCCTGGTCTGGAGCGGCGCCGCGATCACCTGGCTGCCGCTCCCCGGCGGGGGCGTGCTGGGGCTGACGACCGACCAGCAGACGGCGGCCACGATCCTGGTCGTGGTGGTCACCATCAACGCGGTGAACTTCATCGACGGCCTCGACGGCCTGGCCGCGGGCATCGTCGGCATCGGGGCCTTCGCGTTCTTCATCTATTACTACACGCTGACGCACCGCCTCGGCCTGCCGGACCAGACCGGCCCGGCGCTGGTGTCCGCCATCCTCGCGGGCATCTGCCTCGGGTTCCTGCCGCACAACTTCTACCCGGCGCGCATCTTCATGGGCGACACCGGGGCGATGCTCATCGGGCTGCTCCTCGCCTACGCGCCGATCTCCAGCCTCGCCGTGCTCGACCCCGCGTCGCTGACCAGCGTTCCCGCCTACCACGCCGGGACGGTGAACCGGTTCGGCGCCTTCCTGCCCCTGCTCGTCCCGGCCGCCATCATGCTCATCCCCTACGCCGACCTGCTGATGGCAGTGATCCGCCGGACCCGGGCCGGCACGTCGGTGTTCAGCCCGGACAAGAAGCACCTGCAGCACCGCCTGCTGGCCATCGGCCACTCGCACCGGACGAGCGTCCTGATCTTGTACCTGTGGGCGGCCCTGTTCGCAGGCAGCGTGGTGTGGCTGTCGATCGTCCGGACATCCCTGTACATCCTGATCATCGTCACCGGTGCGGCGGTGCTCGCGCTGGCCCTGCTGCTCATCTCAATGCCACGGCTGCGGCCGCGGGTGCTGGCCACGGCCGGGAACGGCGCGGTGGGGCGGCCAGCCCCCGCCGTGTCCGACGCGGAAGGGACGGCCGAGCCCCGGCCGGCCTGGGCCACGGCCGGGGCGGATCTCCGCACGGCACCGGCGCGGGGGCCAGCGCCCGCGCCGTCGCTCGAGCCCGCCCCGTGGTCTGGGACCCCACCCCGCGAAGACGCTGACGCGTTTTCGCGGGGACCCCGAGGATTCGCGACCCAGGAGAAGGCGTCCGAGAACCCAACCCGGGAAAACGCTGGCGCGTTTTCCCGGGCGCCCCGGGGAGACGCGGCGCCATCGCCCAAGCCCGCATCCGGGTCCTCGTCCTGGTTTGAGCCCGTCAAGCCATCCGGTCGGCCGAACGGGTCCGCGCCGTCGTCTGGGTCCGGTCAGCCTTCCGGGTCCGGTCAGCCTTCCGGGTCCGGTCAGCCTTCCGGGTCCCGTCAGCTTTCCGGGTCCGGTCAGCTTTCCGGGTCCGGTCAGCTTTCCGGGTCCGGTCAGCCTGCTGAGTCCAGCCGGCCGAACGGGTCCGCGCGGCCGGCCAGGCCCGGTCAGCCCGGGCGGCCGAACGGACCGGGGGCGGCGGATGAGCCCGCGGCCGGCGACCGGTGGTCGCTGCCCTCCTTCCCGGCGGCCGACCCCCGGCGTTCCGCCAGCCTTCGGGACCGGCGCTGACCGGATTGCGCTGAACGCCGGGATTCGCCTACCTCGCACGTAATCGACGGGGTGATCCTTGACCCGGTAAAGTCCGTGTCAAGGAGCTTGTGATATCTTTCACGAGCACCCTGGTAAGGGCTAGTGAGGGGTCCGTGATACGTTTCGCTCACCCGGCGGCGCGCCCGCGCTGCCTGTGCGTCGCGGCGGCCCTATGCGGCCCGAGCCAAGGCAGGGATGGCCGCGAGAGCCCGATGGCCGTCCGCCCCACAGTCGACACTCCGGAGCTCTGAGCAGATGCTGGCGAGTTACGCCGTGATCCTCCGGCGTTCCGCCCTGGCCACGGCGCCTGCCGCGGCGGCGATGATCGCGCTGAGCGCGATCATCGGCGGCGGCAAGGGGCTGGTCGGCGCCTTGCTCGGGGTGGGCCTCTTCATCGTCTTCTTCGGCATCAGCTCGTTCGCGATGAGCCGGGCCGCGCGGCACAGCCCGCAGGTGATGATGGTGACCGCGATCGTCACCTACCTCGTCAAGATCGTGGCGCTCCTCTTCCTCGTCGTTAAGTACAGCGGCACCACGGCGTTCAACGGCAAGCTCTTCGGCTTCACCGTGATCGCCTGCGTAATCGTCTGGTCGGCGGCCCAGGTACTGGTCTCCGCCCGCCTCAAGGTTCCGTACGTCGAGCCGGACCCGGAACGGCTGAAGGTTCCGTACGTCGAGCCGGACGGGAAACGGTGACCGGCGGTGGCGACCATGCATCCGGACCTCGTAGCGCGGCCCGCGGGCCAGGCTGCCCGCTGCCAGGCGGCCCGCCGCGGGCGGGCGTGGCGGTCCCTGGCCGGCCATGACCGGCAAGCGGCCGCCGCCCGCGGGGGATGGCGGGCAGAACGCCGGCATGACGGTCTTCAGCTACCTGCTCTCGGGGATGCTCGTGTACGGCGGACTCGGCTGGCTGATCGCCCGCTGGACCGGGCTGTCGCTGATCTTTCCGCTCGGCATGCTCTTCGGCCTGGCGCTGACCATCGGATGGGTGATCTACCGGTACGGCCGGCCCTGATCCGTGGTTCGCTGAGCCACGGCCCCGCGACCGCGGGGCCTGCCGGGGAAGTACCGGCCGTACCGGGCCACGCACGCGCTTAAGGAGTCAAGGGTGACTTTCACATCCCCGGTGCTGGTGGCAGGAGGATGCCACCTCGGCTCCGGCTGCGGGTACCCAGCGCCCGGGTATCCGCAGAGCTTCCTCTTCGGCACGAAGGCGCTCTTCGTTATCGGTAGCTTCAAGGTCACCCTGCCGATACTGATAGCCCTCGTCTGCGCCGCATTGGTGATCGCGTTCTTCTGGGCCGCGTTCAGCAATCCGAAGCTGGTGCCCCGGGGGATTCAGAATGCCGCCGAACTGGGCATGCTGTTCGTCCGGGACCAGATCCTGCGGCCGATGATGGGCAAGCGGGGCGACCACTACCTGCCCTTCCTGGTTTCGCTGTTCTTCTTCATCTGGTTTATGAACCTGATGGAGATCATCCCGGTGATCCAGTTCCCGGTGACATCGTTCTTCATGTTCCCGGTCTCGCTGATGATCATCGTGTACCTCACGTACAACTTCGTGAGCATCAAGAACCTGGGGCTCGGCGGCTATTTCAAGAGCATGATCCCGTCCGGGGTGCCCGTGTTCATCCTGGGTCTGCTCGCGCCGGTCGAGATCCTGCAATACATCATCGTCCGGCCGTTCACGCTGGCCATCCGGCTCTTCGGGAACATGTTCGCGGGCCACATTCTCGTCTCGGTGTTCACGATCGCGTCCTGGTACCTGTTCAGCGCCAGCATCGGGCTGCTATTCGCTGGGGCATCGTTCGTTATGACGATCGTGCTTACCGGGTTTGAGATGCTGATCCAGGCGCTGCAGGCGTACATCTTCACGATCCTGACCGCCCAGTACATCGGCGGCGCCTACGAAACGGCGCACTGACATGACCAGGGGCTGGAGCAGGGGGCACGCCGCGAACGCGGCGGCGCACCGCTCATGCCGCCCACTGAATCGCCGGGGAGAAACCGCCGGCCCAACCGCAAAGGAAAGCAAGGATGCTTAGCCTCGTTCACTTCCTGGCAGCCGCCCCCAAGACCGTCCTGTCGATCAACATCGGCGCGGTCGCCTACGGCCTGGCGGCCATCGGTCCCGGCGTCGGCATCGGCCTGATCTTCGGCCACGGCGTGGAGGCCATGGCCAGGCAGCCGGAGGCCGCCGGACTGGTCCGCGCCAACATGTACATCGGGTTCGCGCTGACCGAGGCGCTGGCGCTGATCGGTTTCGTGGTGCCCTTTGTCTTCCACTACTGACCTCACTGGCGTGAGATGCGAGTAAGAAAGAAAGGCCAACGGTCATGATCCTTGCCGCGCCGACACCAAAACCTCCTTCGTCCCTCGGGCCGCTAGCCGTCGACCTCCCCGAGCTGATCATCGGCGCGATCGCCTTCCTCATCGTCTTCGCGATCCTGTGGCGGGTGCTCTTCCCGCGGATCCAGCAGACCCTGCAGGACCGGACCGACGCGATCGAGGGCGGGCTCGAGAGGGCCAGCGAAACGCAGAAGGAAGCGGACCGGACGCTCGCCGAGTACCGGGCGCAGCTTGCCGACGCGCGGCACGAAGCCTCCCGGCTGCGCCAGGAAGCCCAAGAGGAGGGCGCGCGGATCCTCGCCGAACTGCGCGAGCAGGGGCAAGCCGAGAAGGACCGCCTGGTGGCGGCGGCGCAGGAGCAGATCGAGGCCGACCGCGCCCAGGCGATCCAGGCGCTGCGCGCCGAGGTTGGCGCGCTCGCTGTCGAGCTGGCCAGCCGGGTCGTGGGCGAGTCGCTGGACGATGAGGCCCGCCAGCGCCGCGTCGTCGACCGCTTCCTCGCCGAACTCGATGCCGAGCCGGCACCGGCGGGCCGGACGCCGCGGGGAAGGCAGTAAGCATGCGTGGGGCCAGCAGGGCTGCGTTCGGGCAGGCGCGCGACCGGCTGTCGGCGGCAGTGGCCGACCCCGCGGTCGCCGCGACCATGGGTGACGAGCTGTTCGCGGTGACCGGCCTGCTCGACAGCGAACCGGGCCTGCGCCGGGCGCTGACGGATGCGACCAGTTCGCGGGCAGCCCGGACCGGTCTGGTCCGCGGCCTGCTCGGCGAGCGGGTCTCCCCACCCACGCTCGACCTGCTGGCCGGCATGGCCAGCGACCGGTGGTCGGCGGCCAGGGACCTGGCCGACGCCACCGAGGAACTCGCCGTGCTCGCCACGGCGGCGGGGGCCTCCGGCGCTGGTGAGCTTGACGACGTTGAGGACGAGCTGTTCCGGTTCGGCCGGATCGTCGGAGCCGAACCCGAGCTCTACGCGGCCCTGGCCAGCCCGCTGCTGCCGGATGAGCGCAAGCGCCAACTGCTGGACGCCCTGCTCGCGCCCAAGGTGGCGACGGGGGCGCTACGGCTGATCACCCAGGTCACCCTCCACCCCCGGGGACGTAGCCTGGAGGCGAACCTGGCGGAGTACGCGCGGCTTGTCGCGGCCTGGCGGCAGCGGCTGATAGCCACCGTGCGGGTCGCCACCGCGCTTACCGAGAGCCAGCGCGAACGGCTCACGGCGGCGCTGTCGGCGATCTACGGCCAAGGCATCCAGCTGAACGTCGTGCTGGACCCCGAGGTCGTCGGCGGTATCTCCGTCCAGATCGGTGACGAGTTCATCGACGGGACGATGAGCAGCCGCCTCGCCGGCCTCAAACGACGGCTCGCGGCATGAGATCCACACCCAGAAGCGGCAACATCCCGAAGGAACGGAAATAGGACTATGGCGGAGCTGACAATCCGGCCCGACGAGATCCGCGACGCGCTGGCGACTTTCGTCCAGTCGTATGAGCCGGACGCAGCCTCCCGGCAGGAGGTCGGCACGGTCTCCGAGGCTGGCGACGGCATCGCGCGGGTCGAGGGGCTGCCCTCGGCGATGGCGAACGAGCTGCTCGAGTTCCCCGGCGGGATCCGCGGCCTCGCGCTCAACCTGGACGTGCGCGAGATCGGCGTGGTTATCCTCGGCGACTTCACCAAGGTCGAAGAGGGGCAGCAGGTGCGCCGCACCGGTGAGGTGCTGTCCGTGCCGGTCGGCGACGCGTTCCTCGGCCGCGTGGTGGATCCGCTCGGGAACCCGCTGGACGGCAAGGGCGAGATCAAGGGCACCGAGCTGCGCCAGCTCGAGTTGCAGGCCCCGTCGGTGGTCCAGCGGCAGAAGGTGAAGGAGCCGCTGCAGACCGGGATCAAGGCGATCGACGCGATGACGCCGATCGGCCGCGGCCAGCGCGAGCTCATCATCGGCGACCGGCAGACCGGCAAGACCGCCATCGCCATCGACACGATCATCAACCAGCGCGCGAACTGGGAGTCCGGCGACCCGTCCCGGCAGGTCAAGTGCGTCTACGTCGCGGTCGGCCAGAAGGGGTCCACCACCGCGCAGGTCCGCCAGTCGCTGGAGGACAACGGGGCGATGGAGTACACGGTGATCGTCGTCGCGCCCGCTTCCGACCCGGCCGGCTACAAGTACCTGGCGCCCTACACCGGGTCCGCGATCGGCCAGCACTGGATGTACCAGGGCCAGCACGTGCTGATCGTGTTCGACGACCTGTCCAAGCAGGCCGAGGCGTACCGGGCCATCTCGCTGCTGCTGCGCCGCCCGCCCGGCCGGGAGGCATACCCCGGCGACGTCTTCTACCTGCACTCCCGGCTGCTCGAGCGGTGCGCCAAGCTCTCCGACGAGATGGGGGGCGGCTCGCTGACCGGGCTGCCGGTTATTGAGACCAAGGCCAACGACATCTCCGCGTACATTCCGACCAACGTCATCTCGATCACCGACGGGCAGATCTTCCTGGAGACCGACCTGTTCAACTCCGGCGTGCGCCCGGCCATCAACGTGGGCCGGTCGGTGTCGCGGGTCGGCGGCGACGCCCAGGTCAGGGCGATGAGGAAGGTCGCCGGAGGGCTCAAGCTGGCCCTGTCGCAGTACCGCGACCTGGAGGCGTTCGCCTCCTTCGCCTCTGACCTCGACGCCGCCTCCCGGGCCCAGCTGGACCGCGGCGCCCGCCTGGTCGAACTGCTCAAGCAGCCGCAGTACGCGCCGGTGCCGGTGGAGCGCCAGGTGGTCGCCATCTGGACGGGCACCACCGGCGCCCTCGATGACGTGCCGGTCGGCGACGTCGGCCGGTTCGAGGAGGAGTTCCTTGGCTTTGTGGGCCGCAGGCAGCCCGGCATCTACGACGCGATCAGGGAGAGCGGCGAGCTGTCCGACGACACCGCCACCGCGCTCAAGGACGCCATCGAGGACTTCCGGCGCGGCTTCGAGATCACCGGCGGTGGGCTGCTGGTGCCGGAGGAGTCGGCCGAGCCCCCCCTCGCCGAGGAGGGCGCCGAGGGGCTGACGAGGTACGTCCCCCCGCCCCCGACGCCGCAGACGAGCTAGGGCGGAAGGCAGAGCATGGGAGCACAGCTTCGCGCGGTAAGGCGGCGGATCGCGGCGATCCAGTCCACCGCCAAGATCACCCGTGCCCAGGAGCTGATCGCCGCGTCACGGATCATCAGGGCGCAGCAGCGACAGCGGGCCGCCACGCCGTACGCCGACGAGCTCCAGCGCGCGCTGGAGGCGGTGGTCAGCCGCACGGCCAGCATCGATCATCCGCTGGTGCGTCAGCCCGCTCGCGCCGAGCGGGCGGCCGTCCTCATCCTCACCAGCGACCGGGGCTTCGCCGGCGGCTTCAACGCCAACGTCCTGCGCGAAGCGCAGCGGCTCCGGGCGTTGCTGGCCGAGCGCGGCGTGGCCGTGGACACCTACGTCAGCGGGCGCAAGGGCATCACCTGGCACCGGTTCCGCGGCCTCGAGCTGGCCGGTTCGTGGAGCGGCTACTCCGAAACCCCTGCTCAGGCCAACGCGACCGCCATCGCCACCGCCCTGCTCGAGGCGTTCGCGCGCCCGGCCGCCGAAGGCGGCGTGGACGAGATCCACATTGTCTACACCCAGTTCTTCTCCATGCTCAGCCAGCGGCCCTCCGCCCGCCGCCTGCTGCCGCTCGAAATCGAAGAAGTCGAGGCGGAGCCGCCGACCGGGCCGGTCCCGCTGTACGAATTCGAGCCGTCCCCACAGGCCGTTCTGGATGCTCTTCTTCCCTGGTACGTGGAGAACAGGATCTATCATGCGCTGCTGGAAAGCGCGGCAGCGGAGATCGCGGCGCGGCGGCGCGCGATGAAGTCGGCCACCGACAACGCGAATGACCTGCTTGAGCAGCTCACCCGTGATGCCAACAAGGCCCGCCAGGCCGAGATCACCCAGGAAATCAGCGAGATCGTCGGGGGCGCGAACGCGCTCGCCGAGACGTACGCAGGGAGCGAGTGAGGTCACGATGACCGCAACCGTAGAGAACTCCGCCGCCGGGGGCGGCCCCGTGGACGCCGGCCTGGCCGGCCAGGTCTCGCGGGTCACCGGCCCGGTTGTGGACGTGGAGTTTCCCACCGAGCAGATGCCCGACATCTACAGCGCGCTGCACGTGGACGTGACGCTGGAGGACGTGACCAGGACGCTGACCCTGGAGGTCGAGCAGCACCTGGGGGAGAACACGGTGCGGACGATCTCCATGCATCCCACCGACGGCCTGGTCCGCGGCGCGACGGTCACCGACAC
>Ga0207684_10001221_pt1 | contig 28592 bp, 22 predicted proteins | sample KBSK5501metaG_FD_184342 | JGI IMG/M metagenome (GOLD analysis project Ga0207684, IMG submission 184342) | Corn, switchgrass and miscanthus rhizosphere microbial communities from Kellogg Biological Station, Michigan, USA - KBS K5-50-1 metaG... | ecosystem: Host-associated > Plants > Roots >...
ATCCTCCAGTATCTGCCGACGCCCACGAGTGATGGACCCCTCCACAACTACCTCGTGCCGACTGCGATACCCGACACCATCCTGGCCGACAGCAACTACTATTTCCTGCGTTTCGACACGTATGCAGGCCAGAACGACCACCTGGCGATCTCTCTCTGGCACCAGCGGGCTCCGGCGAAGTTCTTCTCCGCGCTGCCCCACGAGATCGCGACGGAGACTCTCTCCGACCCGCAGAACTCCTGGGTCAACCGGGCGAACTGGGACCACACCTTCGGGCCCAATCTGCTGAATCACTTTTCCTTCGGCTACCTGAACCGCAACGAAGGTTACGGCTGCGTCAACGCCGACGCGGTGGACAAGCTCCCGAAGATCTCGGGCGTGGCCAGCAACAACATCGGCCCCCAGATTCAGTTCAGCGACGGCTTCAACCAGTTCGGTTGCAACGCCGGCGTGCCCACGGGCAACATCACCACCCGGCCGACCTACGTCGCCAACGACCTCCTCACGTGGATCAAGGGGAACCACACGGTCAAGGGCGGCTTCGAGTACCGTAACATCGGCGGCAACATCCACTCCAACGGCAACGAAGCGGGCAGCTTCAACTTCGGTCGCGGGGCGACGGGGCTGCTGGGCGTCAACAGCGGGAACCCGATCGCCAGCTTCCTGCTGGGTGCGGTGGACAACGCGAACGTGGCGTTCCGGTCCGTGCGCAATAAGTATCCGCGGCAGGCCGCCTATATCCTCCACCTCGGTGACACCTGGAAGCTGAACAGCAACCTGACCTTGAACTACGGCCTGCGCTGGGACTACTACACGCCCTCGAGGGAGAAATACAACGTCTTCTCCTTCTTCGATCCCAACGGCGCCAACCCCGGAGCCGGGGGTCGTCCCGGGCGCCTCGCCTTCGCGGGCACCGGGTACGGGGCCGCCAGCTACGGCGCGGACTATCCGGAGAAACCCTACAAGAAGGCCTTCGCTCCGCGTCTGGGCGTGACCTATGCTTTCACCCCCAAGACTCTCTTCCGCGCCGGTTGGGGGATCTTCTACGATCGCGCGTTCTACCCGGGTTGGGGCGGCGGGATCAGCCAGGACGGCTTCAGCCTCGACCCTGCTTCGGTCAACAGCACCCTGGGGGGACTCCAGCCTGCGTTCCTGCTGCAAGATGGCTTCCCCTCGAACCGGTTCGCACCGCCGCCGTTCATCCGGTCCGACTACCGCAACGGTCAGGGGATCACCTACCGCCCACTTGACGCCAACGAGCGTCCCCGGTCGCAGCAGTGGAACCTGACCGTGGACCGGGAGATCGCGAAGGGCTTCATGGTGGGTCTGGCCTACGTGGGCAGCCGGGGAACGCACCTGCCGTCCAACAACGAGCCGCTGAACGCGCTCGACCCCAAGCTGCTCTCGCTGGGCAACCAGCTCAACGAGGAGTTCCAGCCGGGACAGACATCCCTGCACGGTGTTCCCATCCCTTATGCCGGCTGGCGAGAGCAGATGACGGGTTGCGCGCCGTCGCTCGCCCAGGCGCTCCTGCCCTATCCGCAGTACTGCAGCTCGCTGCAGGGAGACAACGAGAACCACGGCAAGTCCACCTACCACTCGCTGCAGGCCAAGGTCGAGAAGCGGTTCTCGGCCGGGACGTTCCTGCTCGTCTCGTATACGTTCTCGAAGCTGATCACCAGCGGCACCGACAACATCCAGCGCGGAGCGCTCACCTGGAGCGGGGCCAGCGGCGTCATTTCTCCCTTCGAGCAGGGCCGCAACCGGGCCCTGGCCGTGGACGACGTCACGCACCTCGTCTCGGCGGCGCTCGTCTACGACCTTCCTTTCGGCAAGGGGCGGAAGTACCTCGATCAGGGGGGCCTCGCCAACGCCGTGCTGGGCGGCTGGCAGCTCAGCTCGATCTTCCGCTACTCGACGGGGATCCCGTTCTTTTTCCGGTCCGGCTTCTGCAACGTGCCCGGCCAGTTCCGTGCCGCCTGCATACCCGCCATCAAGGCCGGGGCCAACCCGTTTGCGCAGGACTTGGGCAGCTTCGATCCCCACAAGGGCCCGCTCTTCAACAAGGACGCCTTTGAACCGCTGAGCGCGTTCAACTTCTACTACGGGACCGGAGCGCGGGTGACGAGCTATCGAGGCTTCGGCTTCCACAACCAGGACCTCTCTCTGGTCAAGAACACCAGCCTGGGCGGCCGGATGAACCTGCAGCTTCGCATCGAGGCCTTCAACGTCTGGAACTGGCACATCTTCGGTGGCTCCGGGGAATGGGGCAATCAGCCTTTCAACACCAACCTGGCCAGCCCGGACTTCGGCAAGTGGGGCGGGGGCGTCAGCAACCCACGAAACGTCCAGGTGGCTGTGCGACTGGAGTTTTAGGGCATAGTCGCGTTAGTCGTAAGTTCGGGGGGGTGCAAGCGAAACGAAGCACCCCCCCGCGCGCATTCGCGCTCCCCCCCACGTCGCTCGCTCGGGAGTGAATCCCTCGCTCACTGCTACGGGCTCGTCGGCTTTTCCTTCTTCTGCTTCTTGAGGGCCAGGAACCGATCCAGGGCGCGGTCGGCCTTTTCGGTGTCGCCGCGGCGGCGGTAAAGGCGGGCCAGGGCGTAGTGCGGCTCGGCGTATGAAGCGTCGAGCCGCGCCGCCTCCTCCAGCTCCTTGAGCGCCTCCTCGGCGCGGCCCTTCTTCTCGAGCGCCGTGCCGAGCTGGTAGTGGCCCGGCGCGAAGCGGGGATCGAGGCGCACCGACTCGCGGAAGAGCGGCTCCGCCTCGTCCGGACGGTCGAGCCGGGACAGCAGCAGCCCCAGGTTCAGCGGCGGCCACGGCGACCCCGCGGTCACCGCACGGTTCAGGCGGACCGCTTCCTGGTAGCTCTGTATCGCCTCGTCGTACCGGCCGAGCGCCTCGTAGCAGAGACCGAGGTTGTCGTGCGCTTTCACGAAGCCGGGGTCGAGCGCGATTGCCTGGAGCAGGCCGTCGACGGCGGGGGCGTACTTTCCATCGTCGTAATCGAGACGCGCGATCCAATAGCGGTACAGCGGGTTGCGAGGGACTGACTGGGAAAGCTTCAGCAGCTCGGGGCGCGCCCAGTCCCGGCGTCCCAGCACCACGTACGACATGGCCAGCGTGAAGCGGCTGCGCTCGTCGAGGGGCGCCAGCGCCTCGGCCTTCTTGAAGGCGATGGCGGAGCTGAGGAACTCCTTGCGCACGAAGAACACGCCGCCCAGCAGACGCAGCAGCTCTGGCGACCGGGGGTTGCGCTTCGTCTCCTCGACCAACATCGTCTGCGCCTGTTCGTACGCACCCGCGCCGAGAGCCCGGGCGATGGTCGCGCGCCGGTCGACGGCGACGCCGGCCGCGTCCAGGTCGCGCGCGTCGAGCGGCACCACCGTCCCGTCGGGTCGCGGAGGCTCCTGAGCCGAAGCGGTCGCGGCGAAGAGCATGGCGAGGCAGGCCGGCAGCACCGGCCGGGACGTCCCCCTCACCGGCCCTCCTCGGCTTCGAGCCTGCGCTTCAGCGCCCGGGCGCCCGCGCTTTCGGGGACGAGGGCCAGCTCCCGGTCGATCTCCTTGCGCGCTTCGCCGTAGTTCTTCTGCTCCAGGTGGATCTGCGCGAGGGCGAGGTGGATCTCCGGCAGCTTCGGGTCGGCCTGCGCCGCGCGCTCGAAGGCGCGCACGGCGAGGTCGGCGCGGCCCTGCACGCGGTAGTTGTGGCCCAGCGCCTGGTAGATGCGCGCCGAGCCCGGGTCGATCTCGCGCAGGCGCTGCATCGCCCATTCGGAAAGGCGAAGGTAGGCGCGGCCGAGCTGGTACGCGTACTCTGGATCGTCCGGGGCCATCTCGCGCAGGGCGCGATATTGCTCGATCGCGGCAGCCGGATTGCCGCCGCGGGTGTAGGCGCGAGCGAGCTGCTCGCGCACCAGGCGCTCCTTGGGGAGCAGCTTCACCGCGCGCTCCAGCTCCGTCGTCGCCTCGGCCACGCGGCCCAGCGCGAGCAAGCTGCCGCCCAGCACGACCCGAGGCGGCGCGTACGCCGGATCGAGGCGGATCGCCTCCCGGCACTCGGCCACGGCCTCGGCGTGCTTACCCTGCTGCTGATGGACGATCGCGAGGTTGTTGTGGACGTACGCGCGGTTGCCGCCCTGCCGCAGCACGCCGCGGAACGCCGTCTCCGCCTCGTCCAGCCGCCCCGCCTTGAGGGCCTGCACGCCCTGCTCGAAGAGCGCGTCCATGGGGACGGGGGGCTGGGCCGCGGAGGGGAGAGCGATCACGACGAGGAGGGCGAGTCCCAGGGCCCATGCCCGAAAGTGGCGCATGCGAGGATCCTCGGCGAGTATAGGACTGCGATGCGGATGAGAGAAGCCGTCCTCCTTCTGCTCTGCGCGCTGCCGGCGTCGGCCGCCCCGCCATCGCTGGCCGAGAGCCTCGCCCGCGCGCAGACGCTCCTCGAGCAGGGCGACCGGGTGAAGGCACGGGCCGAGCTCATGCGGGCGCTACGGGCTCATCCGTCGCATCCCATGGTCGAGAACTTCCTCGGCGTCGTAGAGGCGCAGGACGGGCACTACCTGGCGGCAGAAGCCCGCTTTCGCGACGCCATCCGTGCCGCCCCCGGCCTCACCGACGCCTACCTGAACCTCGGGCATCTCTACCAGGACCACGCGGCCGCGGACGCGGGCGCCCTGCAGAAGGCGCTCGACACGTACCAGGCGCTGCTGCGTCGCGAGCCGGCCCACCCGGAGGCGCTCTACCAGAGCGCCGTCCTCCTGCAGGTGCGGGGACAGTTCCAGAGCTCGCTCGACCACGTGACCCGGCTGCCGGATGCCCAGCAGTCGCGGGCCCAGGTCCTGGCGGTCCGCTGCGGCAGCGCGGCGGGGGTCGGGCGTCGCGCCGAAGCAGACCAGGCGGCGGACGCCCTCATGGCCGCCCCCGACCTTGCGGAGATGGACGTCCTCTCGATCCTGCCCGTGCTGTCCGCGCACCAGCGCGACGACCTCGCCGTGCGCCTGCTGGAGCGACTGCGTTCGCGCGGCCTCGCTTCCGCCGACGGCCTGCAGCGCCTCGGCGGCGCACACGAAGCGGCGGGGCGCCTCGACGCGGCGCGGGAAACGCTGGAAGCCGCGGCCGCCGCCCGCCCGGAGGGGGTGCCGATCCTGATGGATCTCGCCCGCGTTGCGCAGAAGGCCGGTGACCGGCGCGGCGCGCTCGGGTACCTCGCCCACGCGCGCGCCCTCGATCCGAAGGATCCGCGCATCCACTTCGTGTTCGGCATGGTGTGCGTCGAGCTCAACCTCGGCGTCGAGGCCTACAACTCGCTGAAGCAGGCGGTCGCCCTGGACCCCGACAATGCGGCGATCAACTATGCGATGGGCGCGGTGTCCCTTCACCGCCGCGATCCGTCGGAGGCCGTTCCCTACTTCCGGAAGTACGCCGCCCTCAAGGCCGACGACCCGCGGGGGCCGCTCGCGCTCGGCGTGGCCTGGTTCAAGGCGCGGGATTTCGACTCCGCGCGGCCCCCGCTGGAGCGGGCCGCCTCGAGCGCGTCCACGGCCGCTGCCGCCCACTACTTTCTGGCCCGGATCGCCCGCGAGGAGAACGACGTCGATCGAGCGCTGGCGCTCGTGGACAAGGCTCTCCAGGCCGAGCCCGGCTACGCGGACGCGTGGGCCGAGCGCGGGCTGCTGCACCTGCGGAAGCGCGAGCTGGACCTGGCCGAGAAGGACCTGCGCCGCTGCCTGGAGCTGGAGCCCGCGAACTACCTCGGCAACCTCCACCTGCTCGCGCTTTACCAGCGTACCCGCGATCCGCGCCAGGAGGAGCAGGCGCGGCAGGTCGAGGAGCTGAACGCCCGTCGCGAGCAGCAGACCGAGGAGTTCCGCCGGATCATCGAGGTCCGGCCCTGATCCTCCTCAACAGGCCGACGACCGCCACCAGCACGACCGGCACCAGCAGCACGAAGGCCGTGTGCTCGAAGAACAGCCGGTCGCGGGCGGCGGCTCCGTTGAGCAGGGGCACGACGACCGCGATCGCGTAGTACCAGAGCAGGGGAGTCGACGCGCCGCGGAAGGCGCGTGCGATGGGCACCTTCATGACGGCGCTCCGCATCCGCGCGGCCGGCCCGCCTCCGCGAAGCGCCGAGCCACGACGTCCAGAACCATCAGCCCCGCGAAGTAGACGGCGATCCCTTCCAAACGATGGATGCGGGCGGCGGTCCACCAGCCCGATGCGAGGTTCGCCGAGCAGAGCCAGATCGCGACGAGGATGCGCACCGTGTTCACGAGAACCGCGCCGGCATAGCTGAGCGCGACGCTCGCCCCGACGGTCCACGCCGTCCTCACCCCCCGGCCGCCGTCGCGCGAGAGGGCGAAGCCGGTCATGCCGAGGGCCGCGATCATGAAGTTGAGGCCCGCGCACGATTTCTCGATCAGGAACAGATGCGGGCGGCTCATGTATCCCGCTCCGCGCTCGAACTCGAACGGCGATCCCGTCGCGAGGGCGACGAGCTTGCCCGTCGGCCACAGGATCCACCGCAGGTCCTCGACCCCGGCGCTCGCGTAGTGGCGTTTGAGGCCCCACATGGCGAGGACGATCACGGTGAGCGCGGCGGCGCGCGACCCGCTCACGACGCCTCCGAGCCGGCGCGGCGCGCCCGGCGCCGGCGGGAGCCGACCAGCATGAGAACGAGGGCCGCCGCCAGGTACGCCAGCTCCGGCTCCGCGCCCCCCGTGACCGCCTGCCCGACCGCCAGGTCGCTCACGCCGACGGGCAGCGGGAGCGGCTGGTCGACGTCGCGGCCCTCGCCGCCCGCGTTCCGGATCAGCTCCTCCACGGCGATGAACGACGTGTACTGGGTGAGGAGGTTGTAGGTGAGGCCGAGCTGGGTGACCGCCGCGCGCGCGGCTTCGTCCCCACGGCCGCCGAAGTCCGAAAGGTTGGCGATGCGCGTCCGGGCCCACAGGTACCGCAGCGCGCGATGGTCCTCTTGCGGCTGCGCCTCCGAGGGAGAGAACGACGCCCGATAGGGCTCCTGACCCGTGCGGCCGCGCAGCTCGATCGTGCCTTGCGGCCGCCCCCGCCATTTTCCGAACACGACGACCGGCCGGCGCGCGAACAGGTCCGGGACCTTGGCCGGCTCCACGTCGTACGCGTCGAACCCCGAGAACGTCACCTCGATCCCGGTGAGCACGGGTGACTGGATGTACTCGCGGAAGGTCGCCGCCGCCGCCTCCGCTTCGCCGGGCTTGCTGACGACGAAGGGCTCCCCCTGCCCGGCCCGCGCCACCCCTTCGAGCAGGTAGCGATTGACGCTGCTGCCGATGCCGAAGCAGAAGACGTTGCCGCGATCGAGGTGGTCGCGCACGTAGTCGAAGACGTCCGCCTCCGCCTCGATGTAGCCGTCGGTGATGAGCACGATGCTGCGCGAGACGCCCTCGAGGCGCGGGATGGCGAACGCCCTCTCCAGGGCGGCGCGCAGCTCCGTCCCGCCCCCGCCGCTCTGCGGACCGATGAAGCGCAGCGCGCGCCGGAGATTCTCGGGCGATGCGGGCAGCGACGTCTCGGCGAGCGTCCGCGAGCCGTCGGCGAACAGCACCACGTTGAAGGTATCGGTGGGCCGAAGGACCTGGGTCAGGTCGGCCATGAGCTTCTTGGCGGTGTCGAGCGGAAAGCCGTTCATGGATCCCGACACGTCGAGCACGAAGATGTACTCGCGGGGCGGGATCTCCTCGACGCGAACGCGGTCCGGGGGCTGCGCCATGAGGAGGAAGAGGTTCTCGTCCGGCCCCTGGTAGAGCAGGAGCCCGGAGCTGACCTCCTCGCCGGACAGCCGGAAGCGGAGGACGAAGTCGCGGTTCCCCGAGAAGCGCTCGGACTCGGCCAGGCTCAGCCGCAGCCGGGCGGGGCCGTCCCACTTCGGTACGACCTGGTGGGACGGGCAGCTGAAGTCCCGGACCGGCACGCCGGTCGAGAGCCGGGCGGACAAGTGGAGCTCGCTGCGCGACGGCTCGCCCTCGTGCGCGTAGGGGCTCTCGACGAAGCGGTCGGCGTCCGAGGCTTCGGCCCTGCTCTTCGAGGAATAGCGCGGGCCCACCACCGTCGGGTACACGAACTCGTACGTGCCGGCGGTGGGGACGAGCAGCTCCGTATAGCTCAGCTCCACCGAGATCGTGTCGCCCGGCATGATGTTGGCGACACTCATCGAGAACACGTTGGGCCGGCTCTGCTCGAGCAGCGACGCGCTCTTGCCCTCCCGCTTCGCCTGCTCGAAGTGTTGCTTGCCCCGCTCCCGCTCCTCGACCTTGGCCACGATGCGCTTGTCCCGGATGATCATGCTCATCGCGTAGACCGCGGCCCGCGTCGAGGCCGGGAAGACGTAGCGCGCGTGTATCGGGCGCGTGCCCCGATTCTCGTAGACCTGCCGCACGGTGACGTCGGCGACGACGCCCACGACGGTCACCTCGACGCGGGTGTCCTTCAGGGGGAGCTGGTCGAGCGACGGATCGGCGCCCTCGACCACGAAATAGGGAGAGAGCGTCTGGTGATCGGTCCGTGCCTCCTGGGCGGACGCGATCCTCGGGCCGAGCCAGAACGGCGCGAGCAGGCAGAGCGCAAGCAGGCGTTTGGAGCTTTTCATCGTCCTTTCCTCGCGGCGCGTCGGCCGGGGTAGCCGGGTGAGCCGCGACCGTCGTTGGAGCACGGCCCGTGCCGAAGGGGCGGCGCCGGCCTCCCCAGGCGAAACGCGTGCGCTGGAGAGCAATTGCGCGCCGCAGGCCGATCCGGGACGGGAGTGACTGCGTGTCACGGCGTCCAGTCTCGTGTCCGGCGGGACACGCGATATAGTCCCGCCTTCACATGAGCGTCAAGAAGGGGGCGCCGGCATGGGCGGCCCCGATCCTCTACGTGATGCTCGCTCTGGCCGCCTTCTACCCCCAGTCGTTTCGGCCGTACGACACCGTCGCCTACGTCGGGGATTCGCTCGAGAGCGTCTACCTCGTCGCGTGGAACGTCCATCAGCTCTTCCGCTCGCCGGGACACCTGTTCGACGCGAACGTCCTCTACCCGCTGCCGCACGCTCTGACCCACACCGACCACCGCCTTCTCCCTTCGATCCTCGTGGCCCCCGTCCTGTGGGCCAGCGCGAACCCGGTCCTCGCCTACAACGTGGCCGTGCTCCTGGCCAGTCTGCTGGCGGCCATGGCGGGCCGGCACCTCGCGCGCGGGCTCGGAATCCATCCGATCGGGGCCTGGACGGCCGGCGCCCTCTACGCCTTCAACACCTATCAGGTGAACGAGGCGCCGAGGCTGAATGTGATCTTCCACGGCTTCATCGCCCTGGCCCTTGGCCAGCTCATCCTTTTCCTGATGACGGGACACCGGCGGTACGCGGCGGCCGTCGCGGGGCTGATGCTGCTGCAGGGCCTCTCGTCGAACTACCACCTCCTCTACGGCTCGCTGCTCCTCGGCCTCGTGACCGCCGGGGCTCTCGTCGCCCGGCCGCGGACGGTCGCGCCCCGGGTGGCCGTGCTCGCCGGGGCCGCGCTCGCCGCCGCCCTCGCCCTGACGCCGCTCTGGTGGCCCTACGTCCGCGCGGCGCGGGCCCAGGGGCTCGCCCGCGAGCTGCCCGAGGGCGTCGACGTGCAGCACTACCTCTCCACGGCTCCCACGAACCTCATCTATGGGCCGATGGGCGCCGAGGTGCGGCGACAGCAACGCGGGCCTCATTTCGTCGGCCTCCTCACGCTGGGACTCGCCGGCCTCGCCGTGGGCGCGTGGCTTCTCCGCCGAGGTCCGGTGGATCCGCCGACGGCATGGCTTCCCGCCCGGGTGTGGGTGCCCGCCGCGGCGGCGCTCGCCCTCCTCCTCGTCGCCCTGTCGCTCGGCCGTGACGTCGTGGCCTTCGGCCATCGCCTCGGGCCGGGTCCGTACCGCCTGCTGTACGACTGGGTCCCGGGCTTCCGGCTGGTGCGGATACCGGAGCGCCTCGGGCTGCTCGCCATGCTGTTCGTGGCGCTCCTCGTCGGCCGGGGCGTCGCTCTCCTGCGCGCGGCCCGTCTCCCGCTGGTGGCGGCGCTCCTGGCCGTGGCCGTTCCCCTCGAGCACCTCTCTCCCATCCCGTACCCCGAGCATGTCCCCGTGGGACGCGCGGTCCCCGCCGTCTATTCCTGGCTCGGCCACGACCGAGCGCGTGCGCTGGCCGATCTGCCGATCCGGGGCGAGGGGCTCGTGCGGGAGGAGACCCTCGAGATGTATTTCTCCACCTACCACTGGAAGCCGATCATCGAGGGCTACACGGCCTACCCGTCGCTGCTGACGCGCGTGCTCCGGCGCCTGGCCGCCCAGTTTCCCTCCGACGCCAGCCTCCAGGCCTTCCAGCGAGTGGGAGTCGATACCGTGGTCGTGCATCAGGGCCGCCCTCTGGCCCCCGAGCTGTGGCTGTCGCTGCGCGGCAGGCCGGCGGAGAAGGAGCTGGCCTTCGCGCGGCTGCTCCGTCTCACGGGCCAGGACCTCTACGCGCGCCTGCCGGGCGCGATCGGCGCCGGCTTCCTGCGCCGCGAGGCACGCTTCACCGGTCCGGGCGCCCATCTCTACCAGAGCGACGCCGACGAGGTGTATCGGATCCTCGGTGCGCCCTCCCTCGCGCCGGCCCCCTTCCCGGCCGGGCATCGCGTGCGCGATCCCGCGTGGCGCTACCGGAGCAAGGTGGGCGATCCGGCTCCGGTGGGGGACGGCGACTTGTCGACGTCCTACCGCGTCGCGCGGCCCCTCGTCGGCGACGAGTTCATCGAGGTCACGTTTGGCGGGCCGCTGCGCGTCGCCGGCCTCGTCCTCCCGCTCCGCTGGGACAGCGTCCTTCCCACCCGTTTCCGGGTGGCGGCCCGCGACCGGGCGGGCGGGTGGCTCGAGGTGGCGCGCTTCGACGATGCGCACGCGCTGCAGCTGCTCGACCGGCTCCTGGTCGAGCCGGGCTCCGCGGCATTGGGCTTCGACCTGGGCGGCCGCGAGGCGTGGGGCCTCGTGCTGCTGGTCGAAGAGGGAGGGACGAGCTTCGATGGCTGGTCGATCCCGGAGCTCGAGGTGTGGGTTCCATGACGAGCGGCCACCGGGAGCGCGAGCGACTCTTCACACCGCGCTTCTTCGTGATGTGCGCGTTCAGCTTCACGGTCTTCCTCTCCGCCTTCCAGCTCCTGCCCACCGCGCCCTTCCGGATCCTGGCCCTCGGAGGGAGCAGGTTCGCGGCGGGGATGTTCCTCGGCTTCCTGACGTACGCGTCGGCCTTCTCGGCCCCGCTGACGGGCGCCCTGGCCGACCGCGTCGGCAAGCGCCGCATGCTCATCGTGTGCAGCCTCGTCATCGCCGGATTCTCCGTCGCCTACGCCCTGAGCCGCAGCTACCGCGTCCCGCTCGTCCTCGCCTTCGTCCACGGGATCTTCTGGTCGGGCCTGCTCTCCGCCTCCGCCGCCTACATCACGGACATCGTTCCGGAGAGCCGGCGGGCGGAAGGGATCGGCTATTGGGGGCTGTCGACGATCGTGGCCATCGCGGTGGCACCCACGATCGGGTTCTGGGTCTACGGCCACGGCTGGACGTGGCTGTGCGTGACCACCGGAGCGCTGAACCTCATCATGGCCGCGATCGCCTTCAGCCTCCCGGAGGCGCACGCGGCCGCGTGGATGGGAGGAGAACGCTTCTTCACACGCCGCCTGCTGGAATGGCGCGTGCTCGTGGTCTCGTTCACCCTGTTCCTGTACTCGTTCGGCTACGGCGGGATCACCAGCTTCTCGGCGCTCTACGCCGACGCCAACCACGTTGTGCCGAAGGGGATCTATTTCACCGTCCTCGCCCTCGTCATCCTGACGACGCGGCCGCTCTGCGTGCCGCTCGGCGACCGCCTCGGCCACAAGAAGGTGTTCCTCCCCAGCCTCGTGCTGATCGTCATCGGTCTTGCGCTCCTGACCGTGGGCGGCACGCGGCCATGGCTGGTCGCCTCCGCGGTCGTGTTCGGCACCGGGTTCGGCACCGCGTACCCGGTCTTCGCCGCCTACGTCATGCGCCACGTGCCGCCGGCGCGCCGGGGAGCGGCGTTCGGCGGGATCCTGGCCGCCTTCGACACGGGCATCGGCTCCGGGTCCATCACGCTCGGCTGGATCATCGAGCACCGTGGCTTCCCGGCCGCCTTCGCGGCGGCGGCGGCGCTGGCCGCCCTCTCGCTGCCCTATTTCCTCGCGACCGAAAGACGGCTGCTGGCTCAGCTTCCCGGCGGCCACAGCCAGGCCGCGCCCCTCACGCCGCTGGAGTCGCCGTGGCGCGGAGACACGAGCCGCGTGTCGACGCGGTCGGAGAACACGTAGCGCGTCCACAGACGGGGCACCGTGACGTAGAGGCGGGAGAGGTTCGACAGGCCGCCGCCGAGGACGACCACGTCGGGGTCGAGGACGTTGACGACCGACGCCAGCGCGCGCGCCATCCGGTCCTCGTAGCGGCGGAGCGTCGCCTCGGCGGCCATGTCGCCGGAGGCGGCCCGGACCGCGATCCCCGCGGCGTCGAGGGACTGCCCCGTGGCTCGCTCGTGGTCACGCGAGAGGCCCGGACCGGACAGGTACGTCTCGATGCACCCGGTCTGGCCACAGTAGCACTGCGGTCCCGGACCTTCGTCGAGGTTGGGCCACGGCAGCGGGTTGTGTCCGAACTCGCCCGCGATCGCGTTGGGCCCGGTCCAGATGCGGCCGTGCACCACGACCCCGCCGCCGGTGCCCGTGCCCACGATGACGCCGAACACGGCCCCCGCGCCGGCGGCGGCCCCGTCTACCGCTTCCGACAACGCGAAGCAGTTGGCATCGTTGGCGAAGCGGAGAGGCCGGGGAAGGACGCGGCGCAGGTCCTCGGCCAGCGCCCGCCCGTTCAGCCAGACCGAGTTCGCGTTCTTGACCAGGCCGGTGGCGGGCGAGATCGTCCCCGGCATGCCGACGCCGACGACCGCCGCCGAGCCCATCTCCCGCTCCAGGTCTTCCACCAGGGCCGAGATCGACCGCAGCGTCGCCGCATAGTCGTCCCGCGGAGTGGCCACGCGGCGGCGCGCGCGCACCGTGCCGTCGTCGGCCAGAACGGCCGCCTCGATCTTCGTGCCGCCGAGGTCGATGCCGATGCGTGTCGTCAAGGGCGGGAGAAGGAGAGGCCGCCCTGCGCGCGGGCATGGACCTCCGCGCCCGCGAGGACGGTCCCGACGTGGATGCTGACGGTGTCGGCGGGGCTCGACGCATAACCGCCGGCGAGCGTCACCGCCACCGGGACTCCTGCCGACCGGGCCGCGGCGAAGACGCGCCGGTCGCGCTCGCGCAGGCCCTCGCGGGTGAGCGCGAGGCCGCCGAGCAGGTCGTGCTCGTAGGGATCGGCTCCGGCCAGGTACCAGAGCAGATCGGGCCCGAAGGCGAGCGCGCGCGCGAGGGGCGCCTCGAGGGCGGCGAGGTAGTCCTCGTCGCGGGTGCCGTCGGGCAGGCCGACGTCCACGCGGCTGGGAGGCTTCGCCGCCGGGTAGTTGTTCTCCTGGTGCAGGGAGACCGTGAAGGTGTCGGGATCGCGGGCGAAGATGGCGGCCGTGCCGTTGCCCTGGTGGACGTCGAGGTCGACGATCGCGACGCGGCCGGCTTCGCCCGCCGCTCGCAGCGCGGCGGTGGCGACGGCGACGTCGTGCACGAGGCAGAAGCCCTCGCCGTGGTCGGGGAACGCGTGGTGGAAGCCGCCCCCGAGCACGATCGCGCACCCGTCCTGCCGCGCGAGACGGCCGGCCTCGATGGCCGCCCCGGCCGCCCGCCACACTCCTTCCACCAGGCCGGGCGACCAGGGCACCTCAAGCATGCGCCGCTCCGCGGGCGAGAAGCTTCCGGTCTTGATCTTGCGCACGTATTCGGCGGTGTGCACGCGGAGCACGTCCTCGTCGGCGGCGGCCCGCGGGATCACGACGTCGGCGTGGTCCGCGATGCCCGCCTCGAGCAGGCGCTCGCGGACCAGCCGGTACTTCTGGGCTGGGAACACGTGCGCCCCCAGGTCCACCGTGAACCCCGGGTGGGAGAGCAGCTTGAAGGGCAGCACGCCCCGGATTCTAGCGCGGGGGTCTGGGGGGACGGGAGTCCCCCCAGCTCAAATAGCGAGCGCGGGATTCATTCCCGTGCGAGCGAAAGACCCCTCAGTCGCGGCGGGCGACGACGCCGCCGACCACGAGATCGATGGGGATTCCCCGCGGCCCGCGGAAGCTCTCGAGCCCCTTCGCGAAGAGGCGCTCCAGGAACCGCATCGCCACCGGCTCCACGTGCTCGAGCGAATCGTGGGTCACGTAGGCGGAGTCCTCCATCCAAGCCACCGCGTCCTCGCCCGACTCGAACCACAGCCGGATCGTCTCGGTCCACTTCTGGTGGGCGGTCAGGCCGCCCTGGGCCAGCCGGGCCGCCACCTGCTCGACACTCTCGGGGACGCTGATGAAGTGGGCATCGCCGAACGTCTCCTTGAGCTTGCGGTAGAGCCGCCAGGTCTCGCCGAGGGAGCGGTGGGTATGCTGGAAGAGCTTCCACGCCGGCTCGGGCGACCGGAGGAAGCGGCGGTACAGCTCGGCGAACTGGGGGATGCTCGACGCGAGGCTGGTCAGGACGCCGGCGCGGCCGCCGGGCCGGAGCGTGCGGCCGATGCGGGGGAGCACCTCCCGCCAGTCGAGGTACGCCAGTGCGAAGCGCAGCGACACCGCGTCGAGGCTGCGGGCGGGGGCGGTGGCGATGAACTCCTCGGCCCGGGCGTGGACGAGGGTGAGCGACAAGCCTTCGGCCTCCGCCCGCTCGCGAGCGGTGGCGAGCATTCCCTCCGAATAGTCGACGCCCACCACCTCGCCGGGGTCCACGAGACGCGCCATCTCGAGGGTGTAGAGCCCGGTCCCGCACGCGAGGTCGGCCACGCGCTCGCCCCGCTGGAGCGCGAGATCGCGGGTGAGCCGCGTATTGGGACCGGCGACGTGACGGCTCCAGAGGTCGTCGTAGCCGTCCGCGACTTTGTCGTAGGCAATCTGGGCGTACTCAGGCGAGCGGATGGCCACCCCGTTGTTACCTCCGGGAGTAACCTTACCTAAAAACGGGGCCGAAAGGGCGCAGCGGGCGCTCTTTTTTCGGCGACGCGAACTCGCGCACGAGCCGGGCGAACCGCGGGGCGAGGATCAGCTCGTACGTTGCTTCCTTGTCCGGAAACAGCTCGAGGGCGCGGTGCCGCGCGGCGGCGACGAGGTCCTCGGCCTCGTCGCGGGCGAGTCGGCCCTGCATCAGGACGTTGCAGGTCAGGTCCACGACCATGCGGAGCTGCCGGAGGCGGCGCCTTTCGTCCGCGAGCGCCGCTGCGTCCGGCTGCGCGCGCGAGCTCACTGCAGCTCCGCGATCCTCTCCAGCTTCTCGCGCTGGCCCAGGCGGTAGAAGCGCCGGGCCTCCCGGGCGAGGTCGGCGAGCCGCGACGGTCGCAGGAACCGCTCTTCCAGCCAGCCGCAGTACCGGTAGGCCAGGCCGCTCGCCGCGCGGTAGCGCTCCGCCTGCTCGAGAGACAGGTTCTCGGCCAGCCGGTAGCGGCGGAAGATCAGCTCCCGCAGCCGCGCGGACACCGCGCCCTCGTTCTGGAGGGAGAGGAGGAACGCGGAGTTCAGGTACTTGTCCACCTCTGCTTGCAGCTCCAGCTCGAGCTGGGTCACCGAGCGCGCGCTGTGGGCGCAGAAGACGAGATAGACGAAGTGGCTGACCTCCTCGGTGAGCGTGCAGAAGGGGCCCAGGTTCTCGGCGTCGAGGTGCACTCTCGGGTCCGAGCGGACCAGGCACTCGCCGACGCTGCCGTCGAGGACGACCGCCAGCGAGACGTCGTCCCCCTCCTGGGTCACCAGCGTCCGGCTGCCGCCTCCCGGCAACCCCGCCGCCTCGTGTTCGTGCAGCAGGAAGTCCGTGACCGGGGCCTGGGGCTCGAGAGCGTAGAGCGACTCCAGCCGCCGCTGGACGTCCAGCAGCAGCGAGGACAGGGCCGTCACTGGGGACGGCCTTCCCCTCCGTTGGAGACGACCGGCACGATGCCGCGCTCGGCGAGGAGCGCGGCGGCGCGGCGGCTTCCGGTCTGGATCCATCGCTCGTAGAGGGCGAGGATCGAGCGGTTGGTGCTGAAGCGGCTGGACTCCGAGACCTCCGTCAGCACGTCCGCGAACTCGGTGAAGCGGCCGGCCAGCTCGAGGAAGACGCTGGGGTCGTACACGTCCGCCTGACCCTCGCGGCCCAGGCACGAGTAGGCGTGTCCGCCCATCGAGCGGTAGTAGGCGAGATCCACCAGCTTGCCGTTGAGGCTGTCGGCGAAGAACCCCGACACGAAGAGCGCGGTGTCCCCCATCGCCCGAAGCAGCCGCGCGCGTTCGGCCCGCGACGCTTCGAGCGCCCGGGCGTAGAGGAGCGCCAGCGGCGTCTCGTCGTAGCCGGGCTCGGGCGCGGGGAGGGGCTCCCCGCGGACGCTGGAGACGAGAAGGTTGACGAGGTAGAACTCGGTGAAGGCGGAGGTGCTGACCTTCTGGTGCTCCATGGCCCGCTCGAGCTGCTCACGGAAGAACTCGATCGGAGTCTCTTCGCGTACGAGCTTCTCAGCCAATGTGGCCTCGCTCTGGAGCCGGGGGGTGCCTCGCACCCCCCAGCCCCCGGTCCTTCTGGAATGCACGAAGCGTGCAAGCGCCCAACGCCCGCGACTGCTTCCGGCTAACCGCCGGAAACTGAGGGCGTTGGCCTCATGCCTCGGGCGAAAGTCCCGTCGCTACGAACCTCCTCGGGTGTCACCCACCGACACCTTCCAGTTCCGTCCCAGGAGCGCGGCGTGCCACGTTCCTATTGGACGAAGGTCACCTTGTTGATCTCCTTCAGCGTGGTCGCACCCGCGAGCACCTTCTCCAGCGCCGACTCCCGCAGGAACGTCATGCCTTCCTCGCGCGCGGCCTGCTTGATCTCGGCGGTCGGCCGCCGCTCGAGGATCATCTGCCGGATGCGGTCCGACATGTCCAGCAGCTCCGCGACCGCCGTGCGGCCGCGGAATCCGGTGCCGCCGCAGTCCTCGCAGCCGGGCGCGTCGTGGAAGACCTGGTCCTGATACAGGTCGGGGTCGAGCCCAGACTCCCGCAGCAGGTTCTCCGAAGCCTCCGCCGGCCGCCGGCAGGAGCGGCACAGCAGGCGCACCAGACGCTGGGCCATGATGCAGTTGAGGGCGGACACGAAGTTGTAGGGCTCGACGCCCATGTGCAGGAAGCGGCCGATCACGTCGAAGACGTTGTTGGCGTGGACGGTCGTGAAGACGAGATGGCCGGTGAGGGCGGACTGGACGGCGATCTGGGCCGTCTCGGGGTCGCGCACCTCGCCGACCATGATCTTGTCCGGATCGTGCCGGAGGATCGACCGCAGCCCGCGCGCGAAGGTCAGGCCCTTCTTCTCGTTCACCGGGACCTGCGTGATGAGCGGGATCTGGTACTCGACCGGATCCTCGATCGTGATGATCTTGTCCTCGGCGGTGGCGATCTCCGACAGCGCGGCGTAGAGGGTCGTGGTCTTCCCGCTGCCGGTGGGCCCGGTCACCACCACCATCCCGTAGGGCTCCGTAATGTACTTGCGGAACTTGCGGAGGTCGGAGTCGGCGAAGCCGAGCACGTCGAGGCGCAGGCTGCGAAAGGCCTCGTTGAGCGACTCCTTGTCGAGGATGCGGATGACGGCGTCCTCTCCGTGCATGGAGGGCATGATCGAGACGCGGAAGTCGATCGTGCGTCCCTTCACGCGCAGCCGGAACCGTCCGTCCTGCGGGACCCGCTTCTCGGCGATGTCCAGCTCCGACATGACCTTGATCCGGCTGATGATGGTGTCGTGATGGCGTTTGTCGAGGGGCTCGAGCGCCGGGTAGAGGACGCCGTCGATGCGGTACTTGACGAGCACCTCGCGGTCCTTGGTCTCGACGTGGATGTCGGACGCCCGCCGGTCGATCGCCCCCAGCACCAGCGAGTCCACCAGGCGCACGATCGGGCTCTCCGCAGGCAGGACGCGCGGATCGGCGACGTCGGTCTCGTCGTCGGCCACCAGCTGCAGCCGCAGCGGCTCGCTCGCCTGCTCGAGCATCAGCTCCCCGCCCCGGTGGCGCTTCAGCGCCTGCTCGACGCGCTCGCGCGGAGCCACCACCGCCTCCACCGGGCGGCCGAGCAGGAACTCGATCTCGTCCACCTTCATCGGATCTTCGAGGCCGGCGAAGGCGAGCACGAGCCGGCGCCCCTTGCGCCCCACCGGAACGCAGCCGAAGCGCACGAGCAGCTCCAGGGGCACCTCTGCCCAGAGCTGGGGATCGTCGGCGGGGGGGTCGAGGGGTTCGAAGGGGAAGTGGAGCGCAGCGGCCTGGCGCCGAGCCTGCTCGGGCATGCGGCAGAATCGTAACACGTCGGAGGTTGACTCGCGGAGAACAAGGGCGTAACTTGCACACGGCCCGTGTGTTGGCGCGTGGCCGATGATGAGCACGAGGCGACCCTCCCGACCGTGATGGAGTCCCGCTAGAGCCGCCCATGGCCGCCTTGGAGCCCGGCAGCCTTCTCGCCCACTACCGGATCCTGGAGAAGCTGGGAGGCGGCGGGCAGGGAACGACGTACAAAGCCGAAGACACGCGCCTCAACCGTCCGGTCGTGATCAAGATCCTCCATCCGGACCTTGCGGGGAGCGCGGGCGCGCGGCGGCGCTTCGAGCGCGAGGCCTGCCTGTGCTCGGCGCTCGACAACCCGAACATCTGCGCGATCTACGACGTGGGGGAGGCCGGGGGGCTCGCCTACATCGTGATGCAGTACGTGGAGGGCCCGACCCTCCGCCAGCTCATGAACGGCCGCCCGCTCGACATGCTGAGCGCGCTCTCGATCGCGATCCAGATCGCCGACGGGCTGGCCGTGGCGCATTCCCGCGGCATCGTCCACCGCGACATCAAGCCGTCGAACATCGTCGTGCAGCCCGGGGGACAAGCCAAGCTGCTCGACTTCGGCCTGGCCAAGATGCTGGAGCCCGACGACGGCCGCGATCCCGCGGAGCGCGCGCAGGAGGCGGCCACCGAAGTCGGGGTGCCCTACGGCTCCATGGGCTACGGCTCGCCCGAGCAGGCCCAGGGAGCGCGGGTCGACCATCGCTCCGACGTCTTCAGCCTGGGCGTGGTCCTCTACGAGATGCTGACGGGCCAGCGCGCCTTCCGCGGCCGCTATCCCATCGAGGTCCTGCACGCCGTCATTCACGACTCGCCGAGGCCCGCGATCCAGGTCAACCCTCGCATCCCGACCGAGCTCCAGGCGGTCGTCGAGCGGGCCCTCGCCAAGGAGCCCGCCGACCGCTACCAGACGATGGCCGCGCTGCGCGACGACCTCAAGGCGGTGAGGCGGCGGTTGTCGCCGGAGCCGGGCTTCGCGACCGCCGAGGCCATGGCCAGGCTTCGCCGCCGCCGCCGCGCCCGCGCGACCTGGTTCCTCACCGGCGGGCTGGCGCGCATGCTCGGCCGTCTGCGGCCTGTCCCCTGGGTGAGGCGACCGCCCGCGGCGGACACCGCGGGCGAGGCCGCCCCCGCCGGGACTCCCTCCTCGCGGCCGCCCTCCTGGGGCACGGAGACGAAGCCGACGATCGCCGTGCTGCCGTTCCGCAACCTCTCCGGCGACCCCGAGGCGGCCTTCTACGAGTTCTCGCTCGCCGACGGCGTCATCACCGAGCTGGCCATGCTCCGGGCGCTCGTCGTCCGCCCTTCGTCCTACGTCGCGCGCTACGCGGGACAGAACATCGATCCGCGTCAGGTCGGGGCGGAGCTGGCGGTCGGCCACGTCCTCACCGGCACCTACATCAAGGCCCCGGAGACGATGCGGGTGAGCGCGCAGCTGCTGGCGACGGAGACCGGCGAGATCCTCTGGAGCGAGAAGATCGACATCGCGGCCCGGGACCTGATCGGTATCCAGGACACCATCGCCGAGCGCGTCGTCAGCGGGCTGCGCCTCAAGCTGACGCGGGAGGAGCAGGAGAAGATCGAGCGGCTGCCCACCCAGGACGCCGAGGCGTACGAGTTCTACCTCCGGGGGCGCGACCTGCTCTACCGTTACATCCTCAGCTCCTTCGACGACTCGGACCTCGAAGAGGCGATCCGGATGTTCAACGAAGCGGTGGGAAAGGACCCGCTCTTCTCCCTCGCGCACGCCGCCCTGGGCCGCTGCTACGTCAACCACGCCCAGGGGTACGGGGGCGTCGACTATTACCTGCTCGCCGAGCGCGCGCTCCGGCGGGCGCTGGAGCTGGATCCGGCTCTCGTGGAGGCCCGGCTCCAGATCGTCCACGTCGATCTCCACCAGGGGAACAAGGAGCGGGCCCACGAGACGGTGGCGGCGCTCCTGAAGGAGGCCCCGAGCGACCCCGCGGTGCTGTACGTGGCCGGGATGCTCTACCGGCTCGACGGCCTCTACGACCAGGCCATCGCCCTCTACGACAAGCTCCTCGAGCTGAACCCGCAGGACGTGGTGATCGTCAGCTACAACAAGGGACGCGTCTACACGCACCAGCGCCTCTACGACAAGGCGGTCGAAGAGCTGGAGCGCGCGCGGGCGGTGGAGCCCGATCATCCCCTGGTGAAGACCTTCCTCGCGATGTGCTACTTCAACCAGGGACGGGTGGACGAGGCGCAGGCGCTCATGGAGGACGTCCTCGCCCATCATCCCCATCTCGACGGTGTCCAGCCGGTCCTGGCCTGGTGCCTCAGCGCCAAGGGCGAGCACGAGCGCGCGCGCGGCCTCATCACCGACCGCGTGAAGGAAACGGCGGCGGCCGACCACGACATCGCCTTCTGGCTCGCCTCCTTCTACGCGCTCGAGGGCATGAGCGACGAGGCGCTGGAGTGGGTCCGGCGGGCGGTGCGGCTCGGCAACGAGAACTACCCGCTCTTCGCCGACAGCCGCAAGCTCGACAGCCTGCGGGGCGACCCCCGCTTCGAGGAGATCCTGGCGGAGCTGAAGCGGCTCTGGGACGAGCGGCGGGCCGGCGACCGGGTCCGCATCGCCTGAGGAGGTGAGAGGTGCCCGCGCCCAAGGACCTGCTGGAGCGGATCCAGCTCCGGCTGGAAGAGAGCTTCACCGGCATCGGGGAGCGGGTCTCCGACCTCGCCCCGGCCGACATCGCGGACCTGCTGAACCAGCTCAACCGCGCGGAAGCGGCCAGCATCATCGCGATGCTGCCGCCCGCGCGGGCGGTGGAGGTCCTCGACCAGCCCTCGCTGGGACGGCGGGCGGCCATCCTCGAGCAGCTCGAGCCGGGGCGCGCGGCGCAGATCCTCGAAGCCCTCTCCGCCGACCAGCGCACCGACATCGTCCAGCAGATGGGCGAGCACGAGCGCCGGAGGCTCCTGCCCAAGCTCAAGCCCGAGGTGCGGGCCGAGGTGGAGCGGCTCCTCCAGTACCCGGAACACACCGCCGGCGGCATCATGACCACGGAGTTCGTCCGCCTCGATCCGAGGATCACGGTGGGCGAGGCGCTCAAGCACATCCGCTCGGTGGCCCGGGAGAAGGAGTCGATCTACGCGTGCTACGTCCTCGACGCCGCCGGCCACCTCCTCGGCTCCGTGTCCCTGCGCGACCTGGTGATGGCCGAGATGAGCCAGCCCATCACGGAGGTGATGCGCAAGAAGCCGGTGACCGTCAACGCCCTCGACGACCAGGAGGCCGTGGCGAACAAGATCAGCAAGTACAACCTGCTCGCGGTCCCGGTGCTGGAACAGGACGGCACCGTGGTCGGGTTCGTGACCGTGGACGACGTCATCGACGTCATCCGCGAAGAGGAGACGGAGGACATATTGAAGATGGGCGGCATCGAGCCCGGCGCGCTCGACCGGCCCTACTTCGAGAACTCCATCCCCCATGTGGTGCGCAAGCGGATCGGATGGCTGCTGCTCCTCTTCGTGGCCGAGACCTTCACCGGCACCGTGCTCCGCTTCTACGAGAACGAGCTGGCGGCGGTGGTGGCCCTGTCCTTCTTCATTCCATTGCTCATCGGCACCGGCGGCAACGCCGGCTCCCAGACCGTGACCACGGTGATCCGCAGCATCGCCCTCGGCGAGATCGGCCTCCGCGACGCGGGGCGGGTGCTCGCGCGGGAGGCATCCACCGGCGTCCTCATCGGGCTGCTCGTGGGAGCGATCGCGTTCGGCCGGGCGCTGCTGTGGGGGGCCCACATGCCGCTGGCGGTCACGGTCGCGATCACCGTCCTCGTCATCTGCTCGTGGTCCACGACCGTCGGCTCGCTCATCCCCATCGCGGCCGAGCGCTTCGGCATCGACCCGGCCGTGCTCTCCGCGCCGCTCATCGCCACCCTCGTCGACGCCACCGGGCTCGTCATCTATTTCACGATCGCCAAGGCGATCCTGCACCTTTAGTGAAACGTCCCCGGGCCGCGCTGCTGGCGGCGGTGACGCTGCTCCTGCTGGTCGCCGCGCGGCGGGACACCTGGCCGTGGCTGCGAGGCCCGGCGCCCTATCCGCCCGAGTGGCAGTGGGGCTACGCGCCGAAGCCGGCGGCCCTCGGCCGGCTCGCGCCGGCGGCGGGCCTGGCCGGCGCGCTCCTCGCCCTGGCCGCGCTCGCGGGGCCGGCCGCGTCCCGCCGCGGGGCACGCGCCGCTCTTCTCACCGCGTGCGCGGTCCTGGGCTGCGGCTTTCAGCTCGCGCTGCTCGGTCTCGAGCCGGAGGGCGCGGCCGCGGAGCTGGAGAGGCGCACCACGAGCGGCTCGTTCACGTCGTATTTCAAGGTCGCGGCCGGCGTGGAGGACGCCGGCGATTTCCTGGCCCGCCACCACGAGCTGCTGCCGCGTTTCCGGCACGGCGCCCTCCATGCCGCCACCCATCCTCCCGGTCCCATCCTCTATTACGTGGGCCTCCAGCGGCTCGCCGCACGCCTGCCCCGGGCCGCGGCCGCGCTCGGGGGCGAGACACGGGCCGCGGCGCTCGCGGGCGCCGTGCTCCTCGGCCTGCTGGGAGCGGCGGCGTGCCTTCCCGCGGCGGCGCTCGCCCGGGCCGTCGGCGCCCACCCGGCGGCGGCGTTGCGAGCGGGCGTCCTGTGGACGCTGGTGCCGGGACTCTGCTTGATGATCCCGGAGCTGGACCAGGCGCTGGCCCTGCCCGTCGCTTCCGCGTCGGCCCTGGTCGCCGTTGCGCTGGCTCCCGGGCGCGGAGGCGGAGGCCTCGTGGCGCGCGCCGCGGCCGCGGGACTGCTGACCGGTGTCGGCGTCTTCTTCTCCTATGGCGCGCCGCTGCTCATTGCCCTGGGCGCCGCCGCCGCGGCCGCGCCCGCGCTGGGTACGGCCGAGGGCCGCCGGCGCGCGGCGCTCATCGGCGGCGTCGCGATCGCCGTTGCCCTCGCGTGCTTCATGCTCCCCGCTCTCCTCGGCCATCACCCGCTCGCCTCGGCGCAAGCCGCGCTGGCCATCCACCGCGAGCATTTCACCGCCCACCGGAGCTACCCGCTCTGGCTCGCCTTCGACCTGCTCGACCTGGCGCTCTTCCTCGGCGTGCCCGTAGTCCTGGTGGGCCTCTGGCAACCGCGCACACCTTTTCGCCTGGCCGCCGGCGGCGGCGTTCTGTTGCTCGTGGCGTCGGGCCTCATCCGTGGTGAGATGGGAAGGATCCTGGTGCCGCTGATGCCCGTGTTGCTGGTCGCGTGCGTCGTCCCGGCGCCGCGCGCCGATCGGCCCCGCGAGCGTGACGACGAGCCTTCGCTCTCCACCGCGCTCGTCCTGGGCACGCTGCTCGCCGCCACCGACATCGTCCTGCGGCTCTCGTGGGAGCTGCCGTGAGGACGCGAACCGCCGGGGCACGCCCGTGATAGCAGCCTTGCCCTCCCCCTACGTGGGGAGGGATAGGGTGGAGGGTCGATGAATGAAGGATTACGAGAGACGAGCGGAAGAGATCATCGCCCGCCGCGGCGCGGCGCCAGAGCCGGAGCGGCTCCACCGTCTCTTCGATCTCCAGTGGCGGTACACGATGGAGGAGTACCCCGAGTTCGCGACCTACGTCGGCTGGCCCGGCCAGAACCACCGCTGGACCGACGTCTCGCTGGAGGCCATCGAGCGCCGGAACCGCGAGATGGAGGTGCCCGCGCGCGTGCTGGCCACGATCGACCGGGGTGCCCTGGGCCCGGACGACCGGCTCCACCACGACCTCTTCCGGCGCGGGATCGAGGAGGGCCTCGAGGGCCGGCGCTTCAAGGCCGAGTACATGCCGATCAACCAGATGCAGGGGGTACAGCAGAACGTCGCCCAGACGATCGCGATGATGCGCGTCGCGACCGCGTCGGATTACGAGGACGTCGTGGCCCGCCTGCACGGCGTGCCGCGCCTCATCGAGCAGACGATCGCGCTCCTCGAGAAGGGACTGGAGACCCGCATCACGCCTCCCCGCGTCACGCTGCGTGACGTCCCGCAGCAGATCCTCAACCAGGTCGTGGAGGACCCGCCGGCGAGCCCTCTGCTGCGGCCCTTCTCCCGTTTTCCGGAGTCGGTGGCGGAACCGGACCGAGAACGGCTGCGCCGGGCCGCGGCCGAAGCCTACAGAGGCGAGGTCGCCCCCGCCTACCTCCGCCTGCACGATTACTTCGCGCAGACCTACCTGCCGCGCACGCGGGAGACGATCGCGCTCTCGGACCTGCCCGACGGCGAGGCCTGGTACGAGTTCAACGTCCGCCAGTCGACCACCACCCGCCTGACGGCGCGCGAGATCCATGACGTCGGCCTCCAGGAGGTGAAGCGGATCCGCGCCGAGATGGACGGGGTCATGACGCAGAGCGGATTCACCGGCGGGTTCGCGGAGTTCATGGCCTTCCTGCGCACCGACCCGCGCTTCTTCTTCGAGCGCGCCGAAGACCTGCTGCGGGGCTACCGTGACATCTGCAAGCGGGCCGACCCGGAGCTGGTGAAGCTGTTCGGGACGTTGCCGCGACTCCCGTACGGCGTCGTGCCCGTGCCCGCCTACGCCGAGAAGTCGCAGACGACCGCCTACTACGAACCCGGCTCGCCGGCCGCGGGCCGGCCCGGGTACTTCTTCGCCAACACCTACGACCTGCGCGCGCGCCCGAAGTGGGAGATGGAGGCGCTGGCCCTCCACGAGTCGGTGCCCGGCCACCACCTGCAGATCGCGCTGGCGCAGGAGCTGCCCGCGGCGCCGGAGTTCCGCAAACACGGCTTCTACACCGCCTTCATCGAGGGCTGGGGGCTCTACGCGGAGGCCCTGGGCGCCGAGATGGCCTTCTACGCCGACCTCTACTCGCGATTCGGACAGCTCACCTACGAGGTGTGGCGGGCGATCCGTCTCGTGCTCGACACCGGCATGCACGCGTTCGGCTGGTCGCGCGAGAAGGCCATCGCCTACTTCGAGGAGAACGCGGGCAAGGCGGCGCACGACATCGTGGTCGAGGTCGACCGTTACATCGTCTGGCCCGGCCAGGCCCTCGCCTACAAGATCGGCGAGCTGAAGATCAAGGAGCTGCGCGCGCGGGCGGCGGCCGCCCTCGGGCCGGCCTTCGACGTGCGGGCCTTCCACGACCAGGTCCTGGGCAGCGGCGCCCTGCCGCTCGACGTCCTCGAGACGCGGATCGACTCCTGGATCGCCGAGCAGCGGAGGACGAGCGGGGAGACAGGCTCTACGTGATCGCGCGCGGCCGCGTCGGGGTGGCGGGCGGCAGGTCTTCGAAGGCGCGGCCCAGGCGCGGCTGGCCGCTTTGTGTGATGAATCCGCTTTCCTTCCTGGCCCGCTGCCCCTATGATCTCGGCCTAGATTGCGGATCGGATTCACGTTCAACGTGAAGCCCGGCGCGGCGGCGCCCGACGTCGATGACCGCTACGCCGAGTGGGAGGACGAGGAGACCATCGCCGGCGTCGAAGCCGCCCTCGCCCGCGCCGGCGAGGTGATCCGCCTGGAGGCGTCGGACGATCTCCCGTTCCGGCTCCGGGAGGCGCGCCCCGACATCGTCTTCAACATCGCCGAGGGCCTCTACGGCCCCAACCGCGAGTCGCACGTGCCCGCCATCTGCGAGTTCTGGTCGATGCCGTACACGGGCAGCGATCCCCTCACCCTCGCCCTCTGCCTCGACAAGGGACGGACGAAGGAGATCCTCTCCCATCACGGGATCCCCACCGCTCCGTTCACGGTCGTCGGAGGGCCGGAGGAGCTCGACGGGTTCGCGGCGTGGCCGGCCATCGTGAAGCCCCTGCACGAGGGCTCGAGCATGGGCATCACGCGCTCCTCGTATTGCCGCTCGCGAGCCGAGGTGCGCCGCGCCATCGAGGGGGTGGTGGCCCGCTACCGGCAGCCGGCCCTCGTCGAGGGCTACCTGGGCGGGCGCGAGTTCACCTGCGCGATCCTCGGCAACGGGAACGACGCGCGGGCGCTCCCCATCATCGAGATCAACTTCGCGGCGCTGCCGCCGGACGCGGTGCCCATCTACTCGTACGAGGCGAAGTGGATCTGGGACCGGCCGGAAGAGCCGCTCGACATCTTCCGCTGCCCGGCGGAAGTGGATGACGAGCTCGCCGCGGCCATCGAGCGCACGTCGCTGGCGGCCTACCGCGTGCTGCGATGCCGCGACTGGGCGCGGATCGACCTCCGCTGCGACGCGCGGGGGGTGCCGCACGTCCTCGAGGTCAACCCCCTCCCCGGGATCCATCCCGATCCGGCCATGCACTCCTGCCTTCCCAAGGCCGCCCGCGCGGCCGGCCTGGACTACCCCGAGATGATCCTGAGCGTGCTGCGGGCCGGGGCTGCCCGCCATGGGCTCGTCCTCTAGCCCCGGCGCCCGCCGCCGGCGGGTCGCGATCATCGCCGACGCCGTCGCCGAGACGCAGGAGCGCTTCGAGTCCGCCACCGCCAGCTCGCTCGGCGACGTGCGGGACGCCCTCGCCGGGCAGGGCTTCGAGCCGGTCGTCCTCGAGTTCGCGGGCGAGCCCGCGTCGTGGCTGCGCGCGTTGCGCGAGGGCGAGTTCGATCTCGTGTTCAACCTCTGCGAGGGCCTGGGGGGCCAGGGCTCGGAGGAGCACCTGCCGGCCGCGGCCGTCGAGCTGCTCGGCCTGCCCATGACGGGGGCGCGGGCCCTGACGCTCGGCCTCTGCCTGCGCAAGGAGCTGGTGAACGCCCACCTGCGGGCGGAGGGCATCGCCGTTCCGGACTGGGCGGTGGCCCGGGCCGGCGAGCCCCTCGCGTGGCGCCGCTATCCCGCCATCGTGAAGCCGGCCGCGGAGGACGCCTCCCTCGGCATCGACGACCGGTCGGTCGTGCGTGACGGCGCCCAGCTCGAGGCGGCGCGGGCCCGCGCGCACGAGGGCTGGGAGCGCGTGCTCGTACAGCGGTTCATCGAGGGGCGCGAGCTCAACCTGGCCGTGGTGGGGGACCGCGTGCTGCCCCACGCCGAGATCGAGTGGGCGCTCCCGGACGGCCTTCCCCACGTCGTGACCTACGCGGCCAAATGGGACACCGGCAGCGTCTACGACCGCGGCACCGTGCCCCGCCTGCTCGGGGCCCGCGAGGAGCGGCTCTCGGCGCGGCTCGCGGCGCTGGCGCGGCGCGTGTGGACCGCGGTCGACGGCGTCGGCTACGGCCGCATCGACGTGCGCATGGACGAGCGCGGCCGGGCCTGGGTCATCGACGTCAACCCCAACCCCGACCTCTCGCCGAGCGCCGGCCTCGCCCGCCAGGCCACGGCCGCCGGCTGGAGCTACGCGGACCTGATCGCGCGCATCGTCGACGCCGCCTTCACGAGCCAGGGCCCGCTCGCGCGCGCGCGCGGCGTGCGCCGCGCGGAGGTGCCGGTGTGAAGGTGGGCCGGTTGAGCGTGGACCCGGCGATGCTCGAGGCGCGCTTCGCCGCCGGCTGCAACACCGGGCAGTGCCGCGGCGCCTGCTGCCGGAGCGGCGTGTGGCTCGACGTCGAGGAGCGCGAGCGCGTCCTCGCTCACGCGGGCCTCGTGCGCGACGCGATGGATCCGGGCCAGCCGCGGGACACGCGGCGCTGGTTCAGCCGGCGCCGCGTGGCCGATGCGGACTTCCCCTCCGGACGCGCCGTCCACACGCGCGTGAAGGACGGGCGCTGCGTCTTCCTGAACGGCGAGGGGCGCTGCGTCCTCCAGAAGGCGTCCTCCGCCCGGCCGGGCCTCCGGCTGAAGCCGTTCTTCTGCACCGCGTTCCCGGTGACGATCGCGCACGGGACGGTGATGCTGGACGACGAGGACTACCGTGCGGGCCAGCCGTGCTGCGCGGCGACGAAGGGCGGGCCCCTGACGGTCTTCGACACGTGCGGGAGGGAGCTGCGGCACGTCCTCGGCGCGGCCGGCGTCTCGCGCCTGCGGGCCCTCGCCATTGAGCAAGGGGGCGCTGCGGCGCGCCCCCTTGAACCCCCGCTCGCTCCGCGGAAGTGAATCCCGCTTCGCTCGCAGCTTCTGTCTAACTGCACCTTGCTGACCCTTCGACACGCCCGGATCGTCCCTTTCTTCTTCGCTTCCGCTTCCGCCTTCGCCTCCCCGTCCGACGAGCCCGCCGTGGTCGCGGTCCGGCTCGC
>Ga0207684_10001222_pt1 | contig 28585 bp, 32 predicted proteins | sample KBSK5501metaG_FD_184342 | JGI IMG/M metagenome (GOLD analysis project Ga0207684, IMG submission 184342) | Corn, switchgrass and miscanthus rhizosphere microbial communities from Kellogg Biological Station, Michigan, USA - KBS K5-50-1 metaG... | ecosystem: Host-associated > Plants > Roots >...
AAGAGCGCGAGCGCATCATTGGAAACATTCAGTGGGCCTTTGAGGCAACGAATAAGAAACTTGATGTGATTTGAGGTCGTTCGTGACTCGCGACGGCCCGGGTCTACGACATTTTCACGCGCACGGTGGGAAGCCGCCAAAATAACGGAACATGACATCATCCGATTACACTTCCCGCGATTCGCTATTTGGTGAGATGCCACTTGAGGGTGTCATCGGCGAGAGCATTGAGAGCCCATGCCATCAGCTGTTTGCCGATGCCGGTCGGTCTCTCGCGGCTGGTGACAATCAGAGAGCGCAGAACATCTTGCACGCGATTGCACTAATGCCTGGAATCGAATCCCGGTACCAAGTGCAGGCCTGGTATTTGTACCGGCTCTTAGGTGGTCGGCCGATACCTGACCTGGCGAAGCGCGTATTGGGCGTGATCGTTGAGGTGGGAATTGATAACGGCGACGATCTGCTGGCGGTCTACGCTGATCGCACGGCCCATTATCACAACCATGCTGGCACCGCAGTTGTCTGGAAGAGGCCGAACGAGTCGCTAGATGGGCTTATTGATTCAGTCCTCCAGGCGGCTGTCACTGTCGTGGACCGAATCGGACCATGGCAAGGAATGAGGCCTTCCCCACCGCGCCAGGACCACATGCGGCTCAACATCCTAACGCCCTCAGGGCTCCACTTCGGCGAAGGCCCGTTCGATCGGCTTCAGAGGGACAGGCTTGCCAGGCCCCTCGTCTCGGCCGCAACCAACGTTATGGCCAAGCTTACGACGATGGCCTTTGGACCTCTCGACGCGTTCCCCTCGAACTGACGATCCCCAAAGGTAGGGTGTCCGTTCGACAGGGAGGGGGATGCTCCGGGTCCCTCCTTACCCCATCCTAAGATCGAGGATCGTGGTAGGTCTCCGCGTGATCGCAAAAGCACCAGCACAGGAGGTTGACGAATGACCAGGGTGGCCGTACTCGGGACCGGAAAGATGGGCAGCGCGATCGCGCGCCGCTTGAAAGACGGCGGCTTTGAGGTTTCTGTTTGGGACCGAACCAAGAGCAAGGCGGAAGCCCTGGGCGTCGGGCCCGTCGCCGATACTCCGGCTGACGCCGCCCGTGCCGCAGACATTGTCATCAGTATGGTGACCGGTCCGCAGGCAATACACGACGTCTACTTCGGTCCCAACGGCGTGTTCCAGGCTTCGTCCAAGAAAACGATCATTGATATGAGCACGACCGGGCCCGGAACTGCGCAGGAGTTGGGGCGGGCCGCAGAAATGAATGGCTCCAAACTGATCGAGGCACCGGTGATCGGCAGTGTTCCAGCGGTCAACAGCGGATCGCTCTTCATCATGGCAGGCGCCGCGCTGGTCGAGGACCTGGATGCGGTCCGGCCGGTCCTGGAGCAGCTTGGCGAGGTGCACTATGTTGGCGATCTCGGCACCGCGGCAGGCCTCAAACTGATTGCCAACAGCTATCTCGGCATCGTCAGCACGGGGGCGGCCGAGTTGATGGCCGCCGGAACCGCAAATGGGCTCGAGGCGGAACGGGTGTTCAATGTGCTCGCGCGAGTGTGGCCCGGTCTTCGGCTCCGCGAAGCTGGCTACCTCAAGCACGTCCACGAGCCGACCATGTTCGCGGAGCGCGACCTTCTCAAGGACCTTGACCTGGCGCTCACCTTTTACCGGTCCGCGCAGCCTTCCAAAGTGCCTCTCACATCCCTGACGCGCGAGATCGTCGCCGGAGTCGCGGCGGAGGCCGCGGACCTCGATATCTCGGCCATTGTCAAGGCGTATGCATCGGAAGTACCGCGACTTTAGCCGGCTTGACATGGACGCGCCCCGGAATCAGTTGTACGGGGTATGGACCATGAACGGGCTAGCATCAGTACCCACGCGATCATGGATAAGGTTCGCGAGCTGGACCTGTATCCCGTCGTTATCGCCGAAGGCCGATTCACCGCATCGAGGCGCCTCGCGCGAGCCATGGAAATCGCCTACAAGGCGTTGAGCGCACCCGAAAAGTCAGCCTGACGCGACCCCCGACTCTTTTAAGCGAGGCTTACTTAGCGCCGCCCGCTGAATCGTTCTGCTCGGCCGTACGCACCAGGGCGTGCGCGATCGCCTCGACGACCGACTCTTCCTGCTGACGGAGGTAGGTCCGTGCCTCCCGCTGCAGCCGCCTCGGCACCATGTCGTGCACGACCTGCTCCATCGCCCGTGCCCATTCGTCGGTCAGAATGTGCGTCAGCTCGTGGACGATGACGACATCGCCGCGCTCGACGAGCACGTCCTGCCGAAATTGGAGCTCCGCCTCCAGGAAATTCGGGCTGATCTCGGCGTACCCTTCGGCGCCCCGTAATTTGGGCTTGTACGTGCTCCGAATCGTCCAGGCGCCGAGACCCATCCGGCGCACCCAGGCCGCGAGCCGCTCCTCGAACCACTCGGGTGGCTTGAGCTCCCGGCGACCCGGGGCCCGCTCAGGAACCTTGGCCGGCGCGGCCGGGGCAGCGGCTTCAGGGGACTTGCGTTCCGGCTCGTCCACCCATCGAGGGTACCGGACGAGAGCCCCAGTGTGGTGGCGATGGGAGGGAGATCGCGGCGGACGCTGTCAGCAGGGGAGGAGGCCGTACGCTTGCTTCGCCCAGAGGATCCGAAGCGCGGCGTCGTCGACTCGCTGCCGAAAGCTCGCATCGGCCGCCACGCGCGTCCGGATCGCCTGCACCATGGCCCCGGCCGGGGCTGACGTCTTCGAAATGATCATGTCGCCGCCGGCCGTTAAGAAGTCGATGGCCCGGGTCGCCGGCGGGATGCTCGCCACCGCGGCCGTGGCACCGAGGTCGTCCGAGATGATGACGCCACTAAAGCCGAGCGAGTGGCGCAGCATCTGCGTCATGACGACCGGGGAAAAGGCGGCGAGGTGGTTGGGATCGATCTTCGTATAGAGGGCCAGCGCCACCATCACGAAATCGGCCGTCGCGGCGATCCCATCCTTGAAAGATTGGAGGTAGGGGTCGGTCGCGGTCGTCACGGTGTCGGTGGCGGTCGTGAAGTCGGTGTTTCCAGTCACCTGGCCGAGGCCGGGGAAGTGCTTGAGCGAAACCGCGATCCCGGACTGGTGCATCCCCATGAGAAAGGCGACCCCCTGACTGCCGACCGTCGCCGGGTCGTGTCCGTACTCGCGCTGCAGCACGCCAATCGGCTGGTTTTGCGCATCCGTTCCGGGCGGGACCACGTCCATCACGGGGGCAAAGTTGAAGTTGATGCCCGCCGCCTGCAGCTGCTCACCCCAGGTCGCGGCCTGGCTCTGCAGCGAGGCCGGGGTCATGCTGCCCTGGACGACCGCTGCGGGAATCCGGGAAAAGCCCGGTCCTTGCATGGCTTGGATCACGCCGCCTTCCTGGTTGGCGGCGATGAAGAAGCGGACATTTGCGGTCGACGCGCTGGAGACCTGTGCCTGTACCGCCGACGTCACCGCCTGGATGCCGGCGACCCCTGCGGTGCTGGTGGCGACAAACCACACGGAGCCGATGTGATCCGTCTGAATCAGGTTGATTTCAGTGGGCCCGAGCTGGTCGCCCGCCAGTCCCAGATGGAACAGTTGCCCGATGCGCTGATCCGGGGTCATGCCCGCAAAGACCCGGTCGGCACAGGCAGGCGTCGCTGAGTCGCCCGGCGAGACCGTTGGCGACGGGACTGGGGACCGCGTGGGCCCCGCAGAGGGTGAACCACAGGCCGAACTGACCGCCATCACGAGGAGAAGGATGGCGACTAGCGCTCGGTGGTGCCTGTCGGATGACTTTTTCATGGCTTGGCCGTCTACCTGAATGGACACAGCATGCCCACGTTAGACTCCTCCAGGGAACGTGGTTAGCGTCTGCCCGGGCTGCGGCCTGCAGCGGCCGAGCCTCGGCCTGGAACCGGACCGCCGGGCGAATGCGTCCGGCGAATGTCGGGTCCTGATGAACGAGCTGACCTACTACACGCTGGCTCACAGCGACCCCGCGTTCATCCATCAGCACGTGGTCGACGCCTACGGCGCCCAGCACGTACGTCCGTCGGCATCAACGATCGGAGCCGCCTTCACCCTCGCGGGCCTCTACCTCGCTGTGGAACGAGCTTTCACCGGTCGCCAGGTCCAGCAGATGCACGTGCTGATGGCGAGCCGGTCGAAGCAGTGGCCCTGCTTCGACCCGCCGAGCGATGCCGGGCCGGTCACGGTCGCCGACGTCCTCGCGGCTGAGCCGGGCCCGACCCGTGACGACGCGATCATGCGCTGGTGTGCCAGCGTCTGGACGGCCTGGTCGGCGGAACACGATCGCGTGCGAGCGATGCTCGACCGGTTTCTCTAGGGCTGGGTCAGGCCGCTTTCGGGGGGCGGTTCAGCAGCAGCCAGTACATGCCAAGCGAGCGGGCTGAGTCGGTGAACTGCTCGAAGTCGACCGGCTTGACGATGTAGCTGTTGACGCCGAGGCGATAGGTCTCGACCAGGTCACGCTCCTCGTGCGAGGAGGTGAGCATGACGACCGGGATCGTCCTGGTACGCTCGTCGGCTTTGATACGACGGAGCACCTCGATGCCGTCGATCAGCGGCAGCTTGATGTCGAGCAGGATGACGTGCGGATGATCGGCGATGTTCCGGTCGGCGTATTTGCCCTTGCAAAAGACATAGTCCAGCGCTTCCTGCCCGTCGCGCACGACGTGGACCTTGTTGGTGAGGTGGTTCTTTGCGAACGCTCGAAGGGTCAGTTGCTCGTCGTCGGGATTGTCCTCGACCATGAGGATGTCTACGCCGCCATCGACTGCGGCCATGCTGCACCTCCTGGGCTCAACGTGAAGTAAAACGTCGCCCCCTCGTTAACCTTTCCTTCGGCCCAGACCCGGCCGCCGTGCCGGCTGACAATTCGCTGGACAATAGCCAGCCCGACACCCGTCCCCTCGAAGTCCTGGTTTCGATGCAGGCGCTGGAAGACCCCGAAGAGCTTGTCAACATACTGCATATCGAAGCCCACGCCGTTGTCCTTGACGAAGAAGACCGGGCCCTTAGCCGCGTCGTTCTGCTCCGCGCCAACCACGATGCGCGCGCCCTCGCGCTTGCCTGAGTATTTGAATGCGTTTCCGAGGAGGTTGACGAAGACCTGCTCGAGCAGCGCCGGGTCGGAATCGCAGTCGGGGAGGTCACCCATGACCAGCTCGACCTTAGGGCCATCGTTGGCCAGCGCGACCTGGGCGAGGGCGCGATCGACGACGGCACGCGTGTGAACGCGTTGAACTCGAAGCGCCTGACGGCCCAGTCGAGAGAAGGCGAGAAGATCGTCGATCAGGTGGCCCATGTGGTCACCGTTTTCCTTGACCCGCTTCAGAAATCCCAGGCCCTCCACGGAGAGGCTACTGCCGAAATCCTCGACCAGGATGCTGGCATAACCGCTGATCGCTCGCAGCGGTGCGCGGAGGTCGTGCGAGACCGAGTAGGAGAACGCCTCGAGCTCGCGGTTCGCCGCCTCGAGCTGGCGAGTCCGGGCGGTGACTTCGTTGACCTTCGCCTCCAGTTCGCCCACAAGCCGAACGCGGTCGAGGCCGGTGCTGACCAGCGTGGCATAGTGCTGCAACCAGGCTTTCTCATCCGCGCCGAACACGGGCGTGAAGGGCCCGCCGACCAGGATGATCGTCGCGTCAGCTTCGGCCAGGGAGGCGATGATGGCGGTCCGTGGCGGCCGGCCGCCGAGGGGGACGACGTCGCGGCCGGGTGCGGCGCTGATCATTGCCTCGATCCCAGCGGCTTCGGCCATTGGCATCTTAAGTGTGGCGACGATCGTGCCCGCCGAACGGAAGAATCCCGCGTCGGCCCCGCTGAGGCGTACCGCCCAGGAGAGCGCACGGGTCGCGAGCGTGGCGCGGTCCGAGGCGAAGAGGAGGATGTCATGCGTCGCCTGGCGAAACTTGGCCTCCTCGCTTTCGCGCCAGGCGCGGCGAAGCCAGACCGGTGGCACGAAGCCGGCGTAGAGGAAGGGAACGATCCCCAGGGCGGAGAGCGCGACGGCGATACGGACGACCGGGTTGGGACCGAATGAGCTGGCGAAGATCGCCGCTAGCAGGATGACGATGATGCCGATGTAGCCAAGACTGAGCGCCCGCATCCTGGCGCGCTGCACCGCTGTCCGGCGGCTGGCCGCGATCCACAGCCGGACGCTCGGCTCGCCCACACAGCCACTCCAGACGGCGACAAAAGCGAACAGCCCCACGAGTTGAAGCGCCTTCGGGGTGCTCGTCCCGCCCAGGGCGACCGCGATCTCGAGCACGGCGGTCGCGGCGACGACGGAAAGGACGAGCCTAAGTGTGCGCCTGGCGAGGGGGATGACGCTATCGCGAAAGAGCAGGAGGGCCAGGCCAGAGCCGAGGAAAATCGTGATGGTCAGAACCGCATTCAGGCCAGCGAACCAGTGGCCCAGGAGCTTCGCCGCCTGTCCGAGGAGGGAAACTACGCCTAGGCAACCGATGGCCATCGCCAGGTACATCCGGCTGGTGTCCTTCGTCGCGAGCCAGTCACGGATCGTAAGCGCCGCGATCACGCAAAACGCCAGCGTGCTCGCGATACCGAGGATGCCGACGACGCTTGCGCTTGTCACGACAATAGAACTGAGACGCCGACAACTAATTGCCCGTCGCGCCGTTGGAATGGGTTGAGCCTATGAGCGGTCGGCCCCTACGCCTGCTGATTCTGGAGGACCGGCCCGAGGACGCGGACCTGGCGCTACGCCAGCTCCGTCGCGCGGGCTTCGATCCCACCTGGCGGCGGGTCGAGGACGAGAACGGCTTCAAAGCCAACCTCGACCCCGAGCTCGACCTGATCATCGCCGACTACCACCAGCCGCAGTTCGACGCGCTTCGGGCGCTGAAGCTGATGCAGGAGGCCGGGCTGGAAATCCCATTCGTCCTGGTCTCGGGCGCCGTCGGCGAGGACATGGCGGTCGCCGCGGTACGGTTGGGCGCCGTCGACTACGTACTCAAGGACCGGCTGGGACGGCTCGGTACCGCCGTGGAGAACGCGCTGGAGCAGGCAAAGTTGCGGCGCCGCCAGCGGGAGGGCCAGAAGGCCCTCGAGCACCAGGCGCTGCACGATGGCCTGACCGACCTGCCCAACCGGTTGATGTTCCGCCAGCAGATCGAGAACGCACTCGCCGAGCGGCAGAGCGTGGCGGTCCTCCTGCTCGACCTCGACAACTTCAGAGAGATCAATGACACCTTCGGCCACAAGATCGGCGACGGCTTGTTAGGTCAGATCGGCCCGCGCCTGCGGCAGCAACTCGACGCCGGCGACCTGATCGCCCGGCTTGGAGGCGACGAGTTTGGCATCTTGATTCGCGGTGCGGACGCCGGCCATGCGATGAGGGTCGCGGACGCCTTGCTCCGCGTCGAGCGGCCTTTTCTGATCGAGGGCCATCCGCTCGAGGTGACCGCCAGCATCGGCATCGCCACCTTTCCGCCGCACGGGTCTACCGCGGAGTCACTGCTTCAGCGCGCCGACGTCGCCCTCTACGTGGCGAAGCGTGTCGGCAATAGCGCCGCGGTGTATCGTCCCGAGGACGACCCGTACGACCCGAGTCGGGTGGTGCTGCAGGCTGATCTGCGTCAGGCGATCGCGCGGCGAGAGATCATCCTCTATTACCAGCCACAGGTCGCCATCGCTACGGGGGAGGTGACCGGGTTCGAGGCGCTGGCCCGCTGGCGTCACGCACAGCGCGGCTGGATCCCGCCGGCCGAGTTCATCCCGGTGGCGGAGCGCATGGGCTTGATCAAGCCACTCACCGCCTCCCTGGTCGAGCTGGCCACCCGGGAACTCGTCGATTGGCAGGTGGGTGGGGTGCCGATTCCGGTTGCCGTCAACGTCTCGATGCGCAACCTCCTCGATCCGCGTTTTCCGTCGACCTTGAAAGACATCGTGGCCAAGGGCGGTACCGAGGCGCGGCGCATGAAGCTGGAAATCACCGAGAGCGCCCTGATGACGGAGCCGGCGCGGGTACTCGAGACCATGAATGAGCTACGCGCGCTGGGGTTTGGCTTCTCGATCGACGACTTCGGCACCGGCTATTCCTCGCTCGCCTACCTGCAGCGCCTGCCCGTCGAGGAGATCAAGATCGACCACTCGTTCGTTACGGGGCTCTCAAACAGCCCGGGGAGCGAAGCTATCGTCCGAGCCACCATCGAGCTCGCCAGCGGTCTCGGCCTGGACGTCGTCGCCGAGGGTGTGGAGGATGAGGAGACCTGGAAGAGGCTGAGCCGCCTCGGCTGCGCCAAGGCGCAGGGCTATTTTCTCAGCCGCCCGATGCCGGCGAGCGAGGTCGAAGGCTGGCTATCGGAATGGTCGAAACGGTCCGCGCGGCCGCTGGCGGCTTAACCTTCGCCGGCGGTGTGTGGCACGGGCTTGTCCACGATTGGCCCTTCCGCGGCGACTTCGCTGATCTCCTCTGACAGCCGCGGGAGCGCCTCGGCATGCACCTCACCGGACCGGCTGGCGGAGAGGGGAGCCTCCTCGCCTCGTTGGGCCCGGTAGAAGGCACCGAGGAGAACATTGAGTAGCCCGGCGATGGGCACCCCGAAGAGCGCACCGAGAACGCCCCCCAGCTCGGCGCCAACCAGCAGCGCCGCCATGGCCACCAGTGGATGAATGCGCGTGGCGGAACCCATCACCCGCGGCCCGAGGATGTAGGCCTCGATGGCGTGCCCGCCAAGCGCCACCACCAGGGCCAGCAGGCCGATGAACGGCCCCTTGAAGACGAGGGCAATGATTACGGCCAGGCCCATCCCGATGGGTGCGCCGATCAATGGCAAGAACTCGAGGAAGAAGGTCAAGATCCCGAGAACGACGGCGTAGGGGACACCGATCACCGTCATGGCGAGGCCGGTGTACGTGCCCATGACGAACGACATGAGCAGCTGTCCCCGCGCGTACTGGCTGAACGTCGTGCCAACGGCGAGCAGCGTGAAGTCGTAGACCTCTTCGTGGCCGACAAAGAGCTTGCGCATGCTGGCGATCAGCTGGCGGCCTTCCACCAGCAGGTAGATCGAGATCACGACCACCAGGAGGACATTGATCAGCGTTCCCACCGTCCCGCTCAGGATGCCGAGAACTGATCCGAGGACGGCCGTGCTGATCCCGCCCGCCCCGGTCGGCAGACTCAGCTTGAGCGGAATGCCCGCATTATCGATCGTGTTCTGCAGGAAGGTGACGAAGGCAAGGGCACGGGATTCGAGCGCCGGCAACTGCTTGGCCTGGCCGATCAGCGACGGCGTCACTAGTGCGATCAACCCGGCGATCAAACCGATGATGACGATGTACAGCAGTAGCACGGCGAAGACCCGCCGGCCTTTGAAGATCGCCAGCCGTTCCATCATGTCGATCACCGGCGTGAGCAGCAAGGCGATGATGGCGGCGAAGACGAAGAGCAGGAAGACATTGAAGATGTGAACGACCAGGTACTCGCTCTGGTGATAGAGCATCACGGCCGAGAGCGCGATCAACAGGATGATCAGGATCTGAACGGGGCGCTCGAGGTGCCGCCAGCTACGGCTCAGTGAACTTCCCCTCTCGTGCTCGGCCATCAGTGCAAGTCTCTCAGGCGATGGCGGTGCGACGCGGGCGAGACGCATCAGCGCTTAACGGTCGCCGATCGGTAGGTAACTTGCAAAAAGGAAGCTCACACTGATACGTTGGTCGGAGAGACCGACTCATAAGGAGGCGCCTAATGGGTACCTGGAAGTTCGATCCGATGCATCTGCAAGTCGAGTTCTCCGCCAAGCACCTGGGAATGATGACGGTTCGTGGTCACTTCAGCGAGGTGACGGCAACCGGCGACCTGTATCCCGACGAACCGGAACGCTCGAAGGTGGACGTCACCATCAATACCGCGAGCATCCGGACGCACAATGAACAGCGCGACAACGACTTGCGGGGTTCCTACTTCCTGGAGGTCGAGAAGTACCCAACGATCACCTTCAAGAGCACCAGGATCGAGACCAAAGGCCGGGACAAGGACGCAGGGCCGCTCGATGGGACCATGACCGGCGACCTGACCATCAAGGGCGTGACCAAGCCGGTGACCCTCAGCGTGGCTAAGTATGGCGAATTCAACGATCCAGGGATGGGCCATCGAATTGCCTACGCCGCGGAGACCAAGATCAATCGCCAGGATTACAACATGAAGTTCGATGCGATGCTGGATGGCAAATTCGTGGTGAGTCACGATATCCAGATCAATATCGAGGGCGAGCTTCTCGAAGCGAAGGAACCGGCGACGGTCGGCAGCTCCCCCAAAAGTAAGGAGGACCAGGCAGCCCCTTAGAGATGGCGGACACCCGCGCGCCGTCGATCATGTCGCCATGAAGCCGGCCGAGGGCGTCGTCACACGACCAAGCGCGTACGGATTTGCGGAGACGCTGGCTCGGCTGCAAAGCGCCCTGGAACGGCGGCAGCTCGAGATCTTCGCCCGGTTCGATCACAGTGGCGCAGCCAGACGGGTCGGCCTGCCCATGCCCGACACGCAGGTGGTGGTTTTTGGAAATCCGAAGAGCGGCACGCCGCTGATGCTGGCCGCGCCGTTGCTCGCCCTCGAACTGCCGCTGCGGGTGTTGGTCTCGGATGACGGGGGGCAGGCGGTCGTGAGTTACCTCGCTCCGTCATACCTGGCCGAGCGATACGGAATACCTCCGGACCTCGTCAACAATATCGCCGGCATCGAGAAGATCGTCGAGGAAGTCGTCGCCTGAGCGCGCCGGTCAGAGATTGAGGATGGGCACGCCGTACTCGGCGTGCAGGCGAGCGGCAATCAGCGACCGGTGGCAGGCCGGCGCGTCGCGCTCGACGCAGAGGAGCGCGGACGTCGATTCGTCGGGCAGCGATGCGAGGACGGCCCCCAGGTCGACCCGGTCGAGCACCTCACGGAGGTAGCGCTCTCGATATGCCGCCGACAGCTCGATGCGTAAGCGCTTGGCCACCTCGAGACGGTCGTCCTCCCGGTATTGAAGCTGGCGCAACTCCGTGGTGGGTGCCAGCTCGGGGAGGTACCGGTACTGGATCCGTGCCTCGTGCAGCGCCGCCTGCAGCCGAAGCGAGTTGGCCCACGCGTACTCGCGGCCGCGGACGCCGCGGCGCTGGCGGACGTCGGCCACCGTCGCGACCCGATGGCACATCAGCTTGTCGAGGAAATCGTCGAGGCTGGAATGGTAGACGCCCACCGTCGCGATCGTCCGCACCGGCAGGTTCCGCGGATTAGCTGACGCTGACGACCGTCGCCTGCCGCTCCCCTCCAGGAGTCTTGAAAGTGACCGTGTCGCCTGCCCGGTGATCGAGCAGTGCGCTCCCCATCGGGGAAGCCGTCGACATCAAGCCTCGAGCCATGTTCCCCTCGGATGGGCCGACGATCTGGTAGGTCGACTCGCCGAATTCGTCGCGCACCACCACGGTCGACCCGATCCGCGCAACGCCCGTCGCGCCGGTTTCCTCGATGACCTGCACGCGTGCGAGAGTGGCTTCGATCGTCTGTACACGACCATCGAGCATGCCCAGATGCTGGCGAGCGTCGTGATAGCCGAAGTTCTCGCTCAGGTCGCCCTGGGAGCGGGCGGCGGCAACCTCCTCGACCAGGGCGGGACGGCGCGCCCGGAGCTCGGCCAGCTCGGCCTTGAGGGCCTCAAAGCCGTATGCGGTCATCGGGATTGGGGCGCCATTATCATTGGCCATGTCCAAAACTCTATCGTGCAGCGACGCGTCGAGCCGCTTTGACTGGCTCCGGCGTCGCCCGGGTCGAGGCCCATAAGTACAGGCTGGCCAGGCTGCGGTTGGGCCGCCATTTCTCCCCGATGGCGTCGACCTCGCCGGGGCTCGGCAAATGGTCGAGCCGGTAAAGCCGCTGGACCGCGGAGCGGATGCCGAGGTCGCCGATGGGCAGGATGTCGGGTCGCTCGAGGTTGATCAGCAGGAACATGTCCGCGGTCCAGCGCCCGAGTCCCCGGCTGGCCGTGATCTGCTCGCGAACCTCGTCGTCCGACAGCTTGTGCAGGCGGTCGACCTGGAGCTCGCCGGAAATGATGTGCTCGGCCAGCGATCGGACGTACTCGACTTTCCTCCCGGAGAACCCGATCGCCCTGAAGTCGGCCGCCTTCAGGGTGAGCAGCTCGGCCGGCGACGGCATCCGCCCGCCGAAGCGCTCCTGGAGCCTACCCGCAATCGCTCGAGCCGCGTAGCCGGAAATTTGCTGCCCGATGATCGAGTAGACGAGAACGCTGAAAGGATCGCCCAGCGGCCGGGCGCGGCGCCAGGCTTTGCGGTCGACTGGTTCCGTCGTGTCGATGAGGCGCGCGAGCCTCTTGTCGGTGGCCTTCAACGCGGCCAGGGCTCGATCGCGACGGGACGGCGCCTTCGTGGTAGCGATGGGTCCATCGTATCCCGCGCCTCGAGCCGCGGTCCGTATATAGATATAGGTATGGGCAAAGTCACCTGTCAGATCTCGATCTCGCTCGATGGCTTCGCTGCCGGACCTAACCAGAGCCTCGAGAACCCCCTCGGCGAAGACGGGCTGCGCCTCCACGAGTGGGTATTCGCCACCGCCAGCTGGCGGCAGCAAGAGGGGCAGAGCGGCGGGGAGCACTCCGTCGACTCGGAGGTGGTCGGCGGGCTCTTCGAGAATGTCGGCGCCTACATCATGGGCCGGAAGATGTTTGGCGGCGGCGACGGCTCATGGGATAGCAGCTGGAAGGGCTGGTGGGGCGACGACCCCCCGTACCACGTGCCGGTATTCGTCCTCACCCACCATGCGCGCGACCCGCTGCCCATGCAGGGTGGCACCACGTTCACCTTCGTCACCAGCGGGATCGGCTCAGCGCTCGAGCAAGCCCGGTCGGCCGCCGGCGACAAGGACATCGCGATCGCCGGCGGCGCTCACACCGTGCAGCAGTTCATCGCGGCCGGGATGCTCGACGAGCTCTACCTCCACATCGTGCCGGTCATTCTCGGGTCCGGTGAGCGGCTGCTCGAGAACGTCGGCGATCCCAGGCTTCAACCGGTCACAGTGATCGCCTCACCGGGCGTCACCCACGTCAAGTACCGCATCGCCCGGCCGTAAGCTAGTGGCAGATGCTGTACCAGGCAGCGCTGGCCGGCTGGCACGACTTCTTCATCCTGGCAGGGACCTCGTCGGCAACCCTTGTGGGTCTGCTGTTCGTCGGTCTCTCGCTCCATCTGCGGATCGTCGTCACCACCTCGGAGGTGCGGAGCCTCGCCCGAGTCACGCTGGCCAATTTTGGGGCCGTCCTCTTCGTATCTCTTTTCATGGTCATCGTCCAAGACCCATCGGCCGCGGGCCTGCAGTTGATCGGCGCCGGCATCGTTAGCCTTATCGTCGCCGCACCAAGCCTGGTAGGCGCCGTGAGAAGCGGGGAATGGTCGCTCGAGATGGGCGGGATGGAGCGCGCGCGCGTGGCGCTCCGTTTTGGCTTGAGCGGCCTCAGCTACCTCGGCATCATCGTGGCCGGCGTCCTGCTGTTGGCGTCGTCCAGCGCGGCGTTCGGCGTCCTGGTGACCACCACCATCGTGCTTCTCATTGTCTCGCTTCGCAACACCTGGGATCTATTGGTCACGGTCGCGGACGTGACGCAGTGATCGGAAGCTCCAGGTCGACCAACACCGGGACGTGATCGGAACCCGGCAGCGGCAAGCGCCACGCGCGGTGGGGAAGACCCTGGGGCGCAGCGAAGACAGCATCGAGCTTCTGTCGAACGCCAAGCGCGCGGTGGGTCCAACCGATGCCGGTGGTCACCTCCTCGAAGCTGGCTGCGGCCGCCAGCCGCCGCAGTTCGGCCCAGCGCGGGCGTCCTCGAATGCCATAGGTGTTCATGTCGCCCGCGATCAGCGTGAGGTCCGCGGTCGCCCGCCCGGATGCGTCATCGAGAACCCTGGCGAGCTGGGCATGCTTGTGCGTGATGCCGAAGACATCGAGGTGGACGGCATAGAAGCGAAGTCGCAGCGCGCCCATGCGCAGATTGGCAACCACGGCATTACGGCGCTGAGGCGGCAGCGCTCGCATCACCCGGCCGGACGGGGTTGGAAGATCGATCGTGTCGAGGCTCTCCAGCTCCATGCGGCGCGCGTCCCACACGATCCCATTCGCTTGTGTGCGCCCGGCGACGACCTGGGCCGTGACCTGCTCGAAGCGCCAGGACTCGCCCAGCCGGGACGCAATGCTCTGCGCGTCGATGCGCCCGTCATGGATCGACAATTCCTGCAGGCTGATGATGTCCCGCTCGGGCAAAGCTCGGACGCTCTCGAGCACCATTGGCAATTTGTGTCCATAAGCGACGTTCCAGGTAGCAATTCGCAGCATTGAGGATCGAGCTCAGCATAGGCAGCGTCCGGGTGAACGATAAGTGACGCGCTTCGGCCAGCGCCGCGCTTTGCTGCGCATTCTCATCGTCTGGGCGATCACGGCAGTCGCGCTCCACGCCTTTGCCCTGGTGATTCCAGGCGTCCACGTCAGCGGCTGGCGCGGCGCCATCCTCGGAGCGGCGGGGATTGGCCTTCTCAACGCGCTGGTTTGGCCATTGTTCGTCCGGATCGCGCTGCCGATCACGGTGCTGACCCTGGGCCTCGGCGCGCTGCTCTTGAACGGGGTCTTCGTCTCCCTCGGGTCTCGTCTGGTCGACGGGTTCAGGGTGGATAGCATCTGGTCGGGGGTCGCGGTGACCGTCGGCCTCACGCTCGTCACCACGGTCTTCACGACGCTCCTGGCGATCGATGACGACGACTTCTACGACCGCCAGGTCGTCCGCCGGCTGGCGCAACGCCCGGGCGCCCCGAGCAGCCACATCCCCGGGGTCGTCTTCGTGCAGATCGACGGCCTCGCGTACGACGTCCTGCGGCACGCGGTCGGCAGCGGCGACGCCAGCACGATCGGGCGCTGGCTCAACGACAGCTCCCACCGGCTGTTGCGCTGGGAAACCGATTGGTCATCGCAAACGGGCGCCTCACAGGCGGGCCTGTTGCACGGATCGAACGATGACATTCCCGCCTTTCGCTGGTTCGAAAAGGAGCTGGGCGTGGCCAAAGTCTGCAACCACCCGACGGACGCCATGGAGATCGAGCGCCGGCATTCCAACGGGCGCGGACTGCTCGCCACCGATGGCGCCAGCCGCGCCAACGTCTTTTCGGGCGATGCGCCGCGCAGCTCGCTGACGATGAGCACGGTCCTCCGCCGCGACCGTGGTGGCAGTATCGGCCAGGACTACTACGCCTACTTTGCGAACCCGTACAACGTTGCCCGGACGATGATCCTCGCCGTCAAGGAGATCGTTGTCGAACTCTGGAACGCATCAGAGCAGCGGCGACGCAATGTGCAACCTCGAGTGAGCCGCCGCTTCCCCTACCCGCTGGTTCGCGCCTGGACGTGTGTCATCCAGCGCGACCTGCAGTGCGAGACGGTGATCGCCGACATCTACGCCGGCCGCCCGGTCATTTATACCGACCTCCTCGCCTACGACGAAGTGGCGCATCATTCCGGGATCGAGCGACGTGAGACGCTCGGGGTACTCCGTAAGCTGGATCGCCAGCTGGCCCGGATCGAGCGTGCGGCCCGTGACGCCAGGCGCCCTTACGCACTTGTCGTCATCTCGGACCATGGCCAGACGGAAGGCCCGACCTTCCGCCAGCGCTGGGGACAGACGCTGGAAGACCTGGTTCGAAAGGCGTGCGCCGGCGGCAGCGTCAGGGGATCGGTCCAGGGCGATGAGAGCTGGGGGTACGTGGCCGGCTCGCTGACCGAGGCGGCGGGCGGTACAGGGTTGGCGGCGAAGGTGTTGCGAACCGCGACGCGATCGCGGACGACCAACGGCATTGTCGAGCTCGGACCGAACGCCAGCCGACGGAAGGATGGCGACAGGGAGCCGGTCGAGATCGAGGTTCTGGCCTCGGGCTGTCTTGGGTTGATCTATTTCCCGCAGCGACCGGGCCGCCTGACGCTGGAGGAGATCGAGGAGGCCTACCCCGACCTGATCCCCACGCTCCGCACCCATCCGGGGATCGGATTCATGCTGGTCCATTCAAAACGGCGCGGGGCCGTCGTCCTGGGCGGCAGCGGTGCGAACTACCTCGATGAGAGCGTGGTCGAGGGAGAGGATCCGCTCGCGCCCTTCGGCGCCACCGCTGTTCGCCACGTGCGACGCACCGATGGCTTTGCCCATGTCGCCGACATCATGGTCAACAGTGCGTACGATGCCGGCAAGCAGCAGGTCTATGCGTTCGAGGAATTGGTCGGATCCCATGGCGGGCTGGGTGGCTCGCAGTCGTTCCCCTTCATCCTCCTGCCGCAGGACTGGGCGGTCCCGGACGAAACCGTCATTGGGGCCGAGTCGATGCACCAATGGATGCGCCGCTGGATCAAGGACCTGGGCCAGGCGCCGTAGGCATCGCACTGCGTTCGACAAACTGCTGAAGGACGCTGGGCCAACCGTTCAGGTATGAACGACGCGATTCCTCGGCCGAGGCACCAAGCCGTTCCCAGCCGCGATGCTCCAGATCGACGCGGGTATCAGCACCGAGAGGAGTGAAGCGTACCTCGACCTCAGTCGGCTCCGGCCACCGACCTTTCCAGGTGAAGACGATGCGCTTTGGGGGTTCGCAGGCAAGCACCCGGCCAACCTCGAACTCTTCACCGTCGGTGTAGCGCTCATACAGTCGCCCGCCGGCGACCGGCTCGAGGCAGAGATCCTGGAGCCGCCCGCCTCCGAATGAGTAACCGCGATCGGAGGGCCACCACTCCGCGATGCCGTCCGTAAACAGGCGAAAGGCCTCGGCCGCCGAGCGGTGGACGGTGGCGCTGAGGCGGATCGGCTCCATCGCGGCGGCCTCCCGGTCGTCCACCTGATTACGCATCGCGTCCGCGCCCGGGCGCTCGGTTGGCAGTGGCGACGAACCCAGCCAGGGCGTCAGCCCAGAAGAGCTCGAGGAAGGCCCGGAGCGCAAACAGGCCATTCGGGTCGACGGCGTAGAGCCTTCGGGTTCCCTCCGCCCGGTCGATCACCAACCCGGCGTCCTTCAACACCCTGAGGTGTTGCGAGACCGCAGGCCGGGTTACGGGCAAGCCTTTCGCGATTTCGACGACCGGCTTGGGTCCCTCGCGCAGGCGGTGCAGGATGGCGCGTCGGGTTGGGTCACCGAGCGCGTCGAGGACCGGGTCGGCGCGCTTGGTTAAACGTAAGTCTTGACTTACGGTGCGTCGTGACTTACGATGCATCACAGGCATCGTATCACCTGTCGAGGAGGAACGAAATGGCGACGAAAATGCAGGCGGGCTCATCCAAGGCGAGAGAAGCGGTCGTGCCACAGCCGGTGGTCTGGTTCGAAGTCGTTGGCAAGAACGGGCCGGCGCTGCAGCGCTTCTACGGACGACTCTTCAACTGGCAGATCTCGGATGCGGGCGACGGGTCGGGCTACGGAATAGTGCAGGGCGCCGAGAAGGGAATCGGCGGCGGCGTCGGCAAGAGCGCGGATGGCGGGCCGGGGCACGTCACCTTCTACGTCGAGGTCGACGATCCGGCGGCCTACCTCAACCGCGCCGGGCAGCTGGGCGGCAGCGTGGTACTCCCGCCAACCGAGATCCCGCAATTCCACCTCACGTTCGCGATGTTCACGGATCCTGAAGGCCATCTGATCGGGCTGTCGAAGGGAGCGGTGTAACGAGGCGCGTCGACGAAGCCGTCAGCCGGCCGATTCGGCTCTGGCGGCTTCCTGCGCCCCGACGCCGACCAGGAGGAGCCAGGCGCCGGTCACCATGAAGATGAAGGAGGACATCATCCCGAGGCCCACGACGTAGAGCCCGGCGGCATTGCCAGCGAAGAGGATCACCGCGCCGATTTGCTCCAGGAGGAGGCAGGCGAAGCTGCCGATGGTCCGCCACAGAACGCCGTTGTCGGCAGTGCGAATGGCCTGGCGGATGCTGTTGTAGAGGATCACCTCGACGATCACGAGGACGCCGATGATCTCGATCGCGATCGCCTGTCCGTTCTGCCCGCCCATGAGGACCAGGGCGCAGCGGATGAACACCGCGGTCAAACCGGTCAAGATGGTTCGCGCGCGGTGCCGGTGGACGGGATCGCGCGTGATCTCGTCGAGGTGGAGCGTCATCGCGACGAACACCAGCCCGGTCAGCGCCGCCGCCCCGGTACCGACCACCGCGAAGTAGTCGTGCCACTGCACGGGCTGGTACATGCTTCAGGCTGCCTCCGGGTAAGTGTAGTTGGACGGTGATGGGGTATGGTCAGGTAAATGAGCGACCCTGAGCTGAAGCGGTTCCGTGCGGAGAAGGATCGCGTGTTTGCCAAAGATCCGCACTCGCCGCTGACGCCCGAGCAACGTGGCAGCTTTCGTGGGCTGGCTTATTTTGACGAGAATCCCCATCTGGTCATTCACGCCGGTGTTGATCCTGACGTCGAGCCCGGCGAGGTGCCAATGGCGACGTCGGGTGGCGAGGAGCAGCTGTACCGGCGATACGGTCGAGTGCGCTTCCATGTCGATGATCAGCCAGCCCAGTTGGTGCTGTACGCATCCGACGATTCAGACGAGCTCTTCGTCCCGTTCCGAGACTCAACGTCCGGGAAAGAGACCTATGGTGCGGGCCGCTACCTGGAGGTCCACGCGCACGGAGCCGACGTCACGATCGACTTCAACTATGCGTACAACCCCAATTGCGCCTACGACCCATCCTGGAGCTGTCCCCTGCCCCCTCCCGAGAACTGGCTCAAGGTCCCGATCCGGGCCGGTGAGAAGACGTTTGGACCCGGCGGCGAGCACTGAGCGTTCGGAGCGCCGGCCTGCTCCTCTTCCGGCGAAGGGACGGAAAACTCGAGGTGCTCCTTGTCCATCCGGGTGGTCCGTTCTGGCAGAAACGCAATGAGGGTGTCTGGTCGATACCGAAAGGTGAGTTCGGCGAGAATGAAGTGGGCATCGACGTGGCACAGCGGGAATTTCTGGAAGAGCTCGGGACTGCGGCGCCCCATGGAGAACCCACGCCGCTGGGCGAGGTCCGGCAGGCGGGAGGAAAGGTCGTCCAGGCGTGGGCCTTGCCGGGCGACCTCGATGTCACGCGAATAACGAGCAACACGTTCGAAATCGAGTGGCCACCGCGGTCGGGGAGAATGCAGCAGTTTCCTGAGGTCGATCGCGCCGGATGGTTTGACGTCGACGCGGCGCGCCGCAAACTGCTCCCGGCGCAGCGCGCGTTCATCGACCGCCTTCAAGAGCGGCTGTGACCTTCGCCGAGCTGAGCGGCTACCTCGACCGGTTGGAGTCGACCTCGAGCAGGAAGGAGCTGGTGAAAACGCTCGCCGAGCTCTACTCCAAGAGCTCGCCCGAGGAGATTCAGCCGCTGACCTACCTGATCCAGGGACGGCTGGTCCCATTCTTCGAGCCGATCGAGATCGGCCTCGGCGACAAGCTGGTCATTGCGGCAATCGCCCAGGCCTTCGAGAAGCCTGCAGCCGAGGTGACCAAACTCTTCGATCGGCTCGGTGACCTTGGGATGGTGGCGGCGGCCCTCTCGGTATACGGATCGAATACGGAGCTGCCGGTCACCGCGGTGCACGCAAAGCTGATGGAGATCGCCCTCGCGAGTGGCGCCGGATCCGTGGAAAAGAAGCGCTCGCTCTTCGCGGCCTTGTTGAAGCAGGTCGACCCGGTCTCGGCGAAGCATCTGGTGCGGATCGCGCTGGGTCGGCTGCGGCTGGGCATCGGCGATCCGACTGTCCTCGATGCCCTGTCCTTCGCGAAGAAAGGCGACAAGTCACTACGACCGGTCCTGGAGGGTGCCTACAATCGGGTGTCCGACCTCGGCGTCATCGCGCGGACCTTCTGGTCAGGCGGTGAAACCGCGGTCGACGCGCTCAAGGTTACGGTTGGACGGCCGATCCGTAGTCAGCTCGCCGAACGCCTGCCCAATCCCGAAGCCGTGATCAAGAAGCTCGGACTGGTCGCCGTCCAGCCCAAGTACGACGGCATCAGGGTGCAGATCCACAAGCAGGGCTCGACCGTGCGCGTCTTTTCACGCAACCTCGAGGACTACACGCTGATGTTCTCCGAGCTCACCGCGGCTGCCCAGGCGCTAAAGGACGAGACCCTGATCCTCGACGGCGAGGCGATCGCGTACAGCAAGGAACTAGAGGAATACCTTCCCTTCCAACTGACGGCGAGCCGGCGGCGGCAGCACGGCATCGAGCAGGCCGCGAGAGACCTGCCGCTTGTCGCCTTCGTCTTCGACATCCTCTTCCGCAACGGCCGCGATCTCACCGAGCTCCCTTACGAGGAGCGGCTGGCACTGGTCGACGAGGTGATCGCCGGGTCCGCCGTGTTGCTGCCCGCGCCAATCATCAAGACCGACTCGGTCGAGGTGCTCACCAAAACCCTGCTGGACAACATCAGCCAGGGCCTCGAGGGCGTGGTAGTCAAGCGGCCCGACTCGAAATACCAGGCCGGCGCGCGCAACTTCAACTGGGTCAAGCTGAAGCGCCACACCAGCGGCGAGCTCAATGACACGGTCGACCTCGTGTTGCTCGGTTATTACTTTGGCAAGGGCAAGCGCGCGGAGTTCGGCGTAGGCGCGCTGCTCGCGGGCGTCTACGACGCGGAAAAGGATCGGTTCGCCACCATTACCAAGCTCGGCACCGGCTTGTCCGACGCGGAATGGCGGCAGATTCACGAACGCGCCGACAAGCTCCAGGTTGATCACCGGCCGGCGCGGGTGGATTCAATTCTCACGCCCGATGTGTGGCTCGAGCCCGAGGTCGTGGTCGAGGTGATGGCGGACGAAATCACGCCCAGCCCGAGGCACACCGCCGGCAGGGCCGGCGAGGACGAGCCCGGGTTTGCGCTTCGGTTTCCTCGGGTCGTCTCGTTCCGGGGCGGGGACAAGCGGCCAGAGGACGCGACGACCGTGAAGGAGATCGCCCAGCTATTCCGGCAGCAGCGCGAGCGCAAGCAGCCCGCCTGAGCGACAGGCTAGGAGATGACGCCCGCCGGCACGCGCTCGTCGACCTCGTTCAAGCGCCCGGTCCTGACGTCGTAGACGAATCCCCGCACCCGGTCCTTCTTAGGAACGAAGGGGCTCGCCTTGATGCGAGCGATGGATTGCCGTACATCGTCTTCCAGGTTGGAAAAGGCCTCGAGGGCAAACGGCGGGCGGATGCCGGTGTCTCGCTGGATCTGGGCCTTCACGGCGTCGTCGGTGAAGGTCAGCATTCCGCAGTCCGTGTGGTGGATGAGGATCACCTCTTCGGTGCCGAGCAGCCGTTGTGAGATGGCCAGCGACCGAATCGCATCGTCAGTTACGGCGCCACCGGCGTTGCGGATGATGTGCGCGTCCCCCTCGTTCAGGCCCAGGAGCTTCGAGACGTGGAGGCGGGCGTCCATGCAGGCGACGACCGCAAGCTTCTTGGCCGGTGGGAGCGGAAGCTCACCCTTATCGAACGACTTCGCGTATGTCTCGTTGTTGCGTAGGGATTCTTCTGTCGCACTCATTGGACCCTCCTGATCACGTTCGATCCCATCCCGACGGCGCTAGGCCGAGTTAGTGGGTAATGTTGACTGATCAGATCCAATAAGTCAAGAAAGATCGGCCAGTCCCACCCGGTACTGGCGGACGGCGATTCTCATGTGAGCCAGGAAGAGCGCAACCGCGATCAGCGCAGCCAGGCCAACCGCCCAACCTGCCGATAGGTTCGCAAGGGCGTGAAGGGCGAGCGCGCCCGAGGCTCCCGCAAGAATGCTGTTGATCGCGGCCACCATGCTGGCGACCGTCAAGAGCACGTTGAGATCGCGGGCGCGTACGCCCATGAACTGCCTAACCGGGGCTGCCGAATCCCGAGCCGCCGCGTCGGCAAAAAACATCAAACCGGGCGGCACGAGCCCACGGTAGTAGGCGCGAATACGCTGGATTTCCCAGCGATAGTGGAAGTCCTCGACGCCAGCGTTCACCAGGCGCCAGTAGGTGAACTCACCAAGAATCAGGAGTGCCGGCAGGACGGCTACCGCGAACGGCCCGAGCACTGTGGCGTCGCGCGTGACGAATCCCAACGCGATGAGCGAGCCCGTGAGCGATGCCAGGTATAGGGCAGCGCGGCTGGCACTCTCAGCCGTGAGGGTGCTGCGAGCTCCTTGAAGCACGAAGTGCTCCGTCGTCAGGGCTGTCATGAATGTCTGCGGCGGCTTTTGGTCTGAATCCATCGGTGATCCTCCTGTCCCGTATCAGCGGGAATTCTTTGCGGGTGGCGAGGGGAACCGGGGCTCGAGGCTCGGGTCAGAGCGACGGAGCCCGCGCCGACCCCAAAACGTCAGCCAGACCATCGCGATCACGAAGGCCGCAGCCGCGACAAGAACCACGCCGAGCGACGGAAGTCCGATGGCGAGCGCGGCCAGGGCTCCGATGGCGCCCACAACCGATGCGACAACCACCGATAGCATCCCGGGGAGGGTTTGCAGGGTGTGAAGCACCGAGCCCACCCGGCGACGGGTACCCAGGGTGTAGCCAATGGTCTGAAGGGCGCCGGGCAAGTCGTCGTATCCACCGGTGGTGAAGTAAGGCTCCAGCTCGGGGTGCAGATCCAGGTACGCACGCCGGAGCCGGTTCATTCCGATCACCCAGCGGAAATCATCGCCGTTGAGCTGCATCAGCCGGCCGATGGTCGAGATGCCGGTGAACACAACAACGGAGAGCAGGGGAATCGCTATCGCGATGAACGCGGGGCCGAAGCGTGAAACCTGCGCGACCAGCGCCAACGCAATCACGGCGCCCGACAGGATGGATAGGAAGATGGTGACCCGGCTCAGCGATTCGCTGTAGGTCAGGGTGCGGGTCGCCAGTAGACTCCAGTGCTCGGTGGCCAGGATTTGCAGCTTGGAGGCCGTCGTAGGGTCTTTACCGGGTGGCGGCATTTCAGTCGACATCTCTCTGGTCCAGCCCCTAGCCTACGGGAAGTCGGAGGTGTCGGCCTCCGCGGTTGCCTCCGCCTGTCACGGTCCTGTTACAGGCCCAAGACACCCCCAAGTCTTGTGTTGATCAAGTGATGGGCTTTCACACGTGACCGAGCCCAATCGCAACTACAAGCTCGATGCGCTGGCCGCGGCCCTCGTTGAGATGTCCGATGACGCCATCTTCCTGGCCCGCGTCGATGGCGTGATCGAGAGCTGGAATCCGGGTGCGGTGGCCTTGCTCGGCCACACCGCGGAGGAAGCGGTAGGACGTCACGTCTCGATGCTCCTGCGACCGGGACGCGAGGATGCCCTGCACGCGTTCTTCAACCACGTGCGGACTGGCGGCAGCGTCCGCGACACCGAGTCGAGCTTCGTTCGGCGTGACGGATCTCTGGTGGAGGTTCGCGTTTCGGTCGCGTCCCTAGCAGACGCTGCCGGTGAGTTCGTCGCCTTCGCGGCTATCTTTCGCGACCTCCGCGAGCGCAACCGGCAGGTGGCGGCCCTGCGCGCCAAGGAGATGAGCTATCAAAAGCTGGTCGAGACCGCCCACGAAGGCATCTGGATGGTGGACGTCGAGGACCGGGCCACGTTCGTGAACCAGCGGATGGCAGACCTGCTCGGCTACACCGTCCAAGAGATGCTCGGCCGCTCGCCGAGCGACTTCTATTTCAGTGAGGCCGGCCGTCAGGAGCGCGACGCGCACCACAAACGGTCTCTCGGCGGCATCAAAGAGAGCCGCGAGGTCGTGTACCGCCGCCGGAACGGTGAACCGCTTTGGGCGATGGTGGCGACGACGCCCATTTTCGCCGACGCTGACCGGCTGGAAGGCGTCCTCGGGATGGTCACCGACATCACGGACCGCGTGAAGGCGGAAGAAAACCTGCGGGCCAGCGAGCGACTCTTTCGCAGCCTATTCAGCGAGTCGCCCGCAGGCCAGATCCTCTCCTCCTCGGACCGGAAGATCGTCGCGGTCAACCGCGCCTTCTGCGAGATGACCGGCTATACCGAGTCGGAAATCCTCCAGAACGGATGGGACGCGATCACCCCGCCAGATGACCAGGTGGGCATCTTCGCCTCCTTCGAGCGGCTCTGGTCGGGCGAGCTCAACGCCATGCAGATGGAGCGGCGCTACCTGCGGAAGGACGGTTCCCTGCTCTGGGGCCAGGTCAGCGTCGCCCGCGTGCCCGACGATTCCGGCCGGGCGCGCTACGTCATCGACCAGGTGCAGAACGTCTCCGACCGAAAACAAGCGCAGCAGGCGCTCGAACACCAGGCGTTGCACGACGCGCTCACTGGACTTCCCAACCGCGTGCTGGCCCGCGACCGGCTCGACCAGGCGATCCTGCTGGCGCGCCGCCAGCAAACGCGGGTCGCGCTGATGATCATCGACCTCGACCACTTCAAAGAGGTGAACGACACGTTCGGCCACCAGGCGGGCGACCAGCTGCTGCGCCAGGTGGGCGAGCGGTTCATGGCTGAGCTGCGCGAGACGGATACGGTGGCCAGGCTCGGCGGTGACGAGTTCGCCATCGTACTGCTTGCCGCTGACGCCGACGCTGCCGGCATGGTCGCGGTCAAGCTGCTCGCCGCGCTCGAGCGGCCCTTCATCGTCGAGGGCCAGGCGCTCGATGTGGGCGCCAGCATCGGGATCGCCGTCTATCCCGACCACGCGGATACGGCGGACACCATGCTTCGCCGAGCCGACATTGCGATGTACGTCGCCAAGCGATCTCGCCGCACGCACGCGATCTACACCCGGGACCACGACGAGCCCGGGGATAGCCGGCTGGCGCTCATGGCCCAGCTGCGCCAGGCGATCAATGATGGTGCACTCATGCTCCACTACCAGCCCATCGCCCGGCTCGACGATGGACGGGTGGAGCGCCTCGAAGCGCTGGTCCGCTGGCAGCGCCCGGGTCACGGCCTCGTGCAGCCAGGTGACTTCATTGCCTTTGCCGAACAGACCGGGTTGATCCAGCCGCTAACCCAGTGGGTATTGCAAGCCGCGCTCACCCAGTGCGCCGAGTGGAACCGTGGGGGACAGCCGGTCGGCGTCGCCGTCAACATCTCGATGCGTAATCTGCTCGATCCCCAGCTCCCGGACAGCGTGGCGCAGATTCTGCGGGAGACCGGGGCGAGGCCCGAGTGGCTGACCCTCGAGATCACCGAGAGCACCATCATGGCGGAGTCTCAGCGGACCCTCGAAACCTTGCAAAAGCTGCGGGCACTCGAGGTCCGCCTTTCGATCGACGACTTCGGCACCGGCTACTCATCGCTGGCGTATCTGCATCGGCTGCCAGTCCACGAGATGAAGATCGACCAGTCGTTCATTCGCGGTCTCATCAGCGACGAGACCAGCGGAGCCATCGTACGCGCCGCCGTCGACCTGGGCCATAAGCTCAAGCTGGCGGTGGTCGCGGAGGGGATCGAGGACGGGGCCACCTGGCTGCGCGCGCGCGCCGACAAGATCGACTACGGCCAGGGGTACTACCTGTCGCGACCGGTGCCGGCGGCCGACGTGACCGCCTGGCTAAATGCGCCACCTGGCCCGGCACGCGCGGCAGCCTGACCTGGCGCCGGAGGCAGGCGAGTCATGAGCGTCAGTGCGCCACGAGGTGGAGGTCCACGATCGGCGCGCCGGACTGCTTCCCGAGCACGATCAGCGCGGTCCCCTCAGCCGGTCCGATCGTCAGGGTCGTGGTGTGGTTGATGAAATTCTGGTTGCCGCCAAGCCGTCCCTCTGCGTACCCGGGCAGGCTCGGCACGGCCTTGTTCTTCTGACCAACCGACCCAGCCACGGTTAGATTGCTGTCGGTGAATGGAATTCGGATCGTTGCGCCGATGCCGATCGCGGCATTGAAGAGACTCAGCACAAGGCCGATCGTGAGGACCACCAGGACGGATGCGCAGCCGGCTCCGCACCCGCCACCTGGTCGGAACCCTCCTCGGCGATCCCTATCGGCACTCATCGTCGACAATTTACACGCCGCCCTTTCCACCCCGGGGGCGGCTTATTCGACGCAAAGATTCTCGCTCTTGAATATATTGCGATTACAATAAGCCGGAGATGGACAAGAAGCAAGATGCGGTCGACGTCATCAAACGCGAGTTTGCCCAGACCCTTCCGGGGGTGGACGTCGGGGCCGCCGCGATTACTGGGCGTATTCGCCGGACGAACTTCCACCTCAACCGCAATGCCGAGGAAGTCCTCAATCGCTTCAACACAACAGGAGCGAGCTTCGACGTCCTGGCTGCACTGTATGCGGCGGGCCCTCCCTTTCAGATGACACCGACCGACTTCTATCGGGCTCAGATGATGTCCTCCGCAGGGGTGACCGCGAGGCTGGACGTTGTCGAACGGGCCGGCCTGGTCGCGCGCTCACGCGACCCGCGAGACCGACGCGGCGTGATCGTCACGCTGACCAAGGCCGGCCAGAAGACGGTCAGGGACGCGGCCCAGGCCCTCTACCGGCGGCAGGCATTTGTTCTCAAGGTCTATACCGACCGGGAGCGCAAGCAACTGCTCAACCTGATGAAGCGGCTCCTCAATTCGCTCGGGCACCTCGGCTCCGGGACACGGCTCCCGGACTATGAAGCCGCGATCAGGCCGTGGGTGCGAGAGTTTCCCGCCTTGGATCCATGGCTGGTGGAGTTCTTGCTCGTCAATGCGATGCTCACCGCCCGTATCAACCGTGAGACTGACGGGCTGCTTCACGATCTCGACGTGTCCCGCACCGCCATGATCGTCCTCGCCGCGCTCCGCCGCGCCGGCGAACCCCAGCGCCTCTCGCCGGCAGAGCTCTCGGAGGCCGCGCTGCTGTCATCGGCGGGTATGACCGCGCAGCTTGATCAACTCGAGGAGCGCGGCCTCCTCCGCCGATCGCCGCATCCAGACGACCGGCGGTCAATCTACGTCACGCTCACACGGGCCGGCCAGAAGCTGGTTGACAAGGCTATCGAAATCTACAACGCCGGTCACAAACGGATGCTCAGCGCCCTGTCATCGAGCGATCGGCAAGCGATCGACGTCCTGCTGCGCAAGCTGCTCATCGCCCTCGAGGCGAGCAACGGCGCCAAGGCGAGCCGGGAGTAGCCGCGCAAACGACGGCAATCGCGCGACGAGCTGGCCGATGGGACCCGATGCCAGGACGGGCACGAGTCCAAGGATCATCCCGGCACACAGGTTGAGGCTTCGCAAGAAGCTAAATAGCACGATGAGCGCGGCGGTCGCTGCCCATCGGGCGATCGCGCAAACGAAGGGAGGGCCGGGTTGGCCCTCCCTTTGAGCGATTGCCGGCGCGGGGTCGCGCCTAGCCCTGAGGGACGAGATCCCCAAAGAGGCCATCGTGTTCGTCATTGATGCCGGCGGTGAAGTAGAGCGCGCCGGGCACCGCATTTAGCGAGCCGGCCGGGAAGCGGAGTCCCCAGAGGTCGGGGATGGTGAGCGGATCGCCCGCAGCGTTGCGAAGCTGGCCCGCGAAATGGCCGGTGGAGCGATCGAGATCGTTGATGTGGCCGTCGCCGAAGTTGCCGACCAGGATGTGGCCGCCGAATGCCCCGAAGGTCGCTGGTGCAAGGGTGACGGCCCAGGGGGAGTTGAGCTGGCCTTCGCTGACGAGCCGCTGGAGCAGGGCTCCATTGGGACTGAAGACGTCGACGAAGCCGTTGCCGGGGCCCGCCAGGTCGTCGTGCTTGTCTGGCTTTTGCTTGGCAAAGGTGATGAACAGCTGGCCACCGATGTTATGGACTCCGAACGGGGCAAAGCCAGCCGGAACGCTGGGATCGTTGAAGCTCTTGACCAGGTTGAAGCTGCTGTCAAAGACCTCGACGGTGCCAAAGCGGAAGTTGCTCGCGTAAAGGAAGGTGCCGGCAGAGGTGGTCACGAGTGCCAGGCCCTTGTACACCGCGCCGAGATCGCCCGCCGGGTCCGTCACCGTCGAGCGGTCGACGGCGATGATCCCATTCGCGCGATCGACGTTCGGGTTCCAGCCAACGATGGTGCCGTCCTCGGTTGCGAAGAGGAAGCGGCTCGAACCTGAAGCGCCCTTTTCGGAGACGACAAAGCCCGACCCGGTCGGGTTGAAGACGGTTCCTGTCGGCGCACCGACGGCCCCCGTCCCGGCGGACGGCGGCGCCGGAATCGCAACCGCATTCACGGGAGTCTTTGCCTGAAGGGGGATCGGATTGCCGGCGCCATCGTAAAGCGTCGCGACGCCGGCGTTATTGTCGGAAACCCAGATCGGGAGACCCGGGGCCGTCGACGTACCCCATGGATTCTTCAGGTTGGGGTCGGTGACTTTCGCCAGCCCCGGAACATCCGAAACCAGGTTGGTCTGCACGAAGCTGCGAGCCGCCAGCCCGGTGTCCTCAGCCTGGGCGGGCTGCAGGCTGACCAGCGCGGCTCCCATTGTCGTGAGGGCCGCCAACGTTCCAATCGCTTTCGACGTCCGTGTCATTCCTAATCCTCCTGATGTGTGTGCTGAAGGACGAACTGCGCGACGTCGTGGCCGAGGTCGAGGCCCGCGACGTGATCGAAGCGGAAATGCTGTCCGGCGAAGATGCGGCTGAGGCCGGCCTCGGTCGCCACGTCG
>Ga0207684_10001223_pt1 | contig 28557 bp, 29 predicted proteins | sample KBSK5501metaG_FD_184342 | JGI IMG/M metagenome (GOLD analysis project Ga0207684, IMG submission 184342) | Corn, switchgrass and miscanthus rhizosphere microbial communities from Kellogg Biological Station, Michigan, USA - KBS K5-50-1 metaG... | ecosystem: Host-associated > Plants > Roots >...
CCCGACCCGGATCGCGGCCGGGTAGTCGTAGGCCCAGGTGGAGTCGAGCATGAGCGTGAAGGCGTCGCCCACCATGCCGCGCACCGCTTCGCAGATCTCGATGTCGAGCCGTGGATCGGTGGGCGGGTGGATCTTGTACGCGGTCCATCCGGAGGCCTTGAAGCGGGCCGCTTCCTCGGCATACGCCTGCTTGGATTGGAGCATCGCGGAGCTGGCGTAGGCGGGGAGCCGCTCGCGGTAGGAGCCGAGCAGCCGGTGGATGGGCAGCCCCGAGAGCTTACCGGCCAGGTCCCACAGGGCCACGTCCACCGCGCCGATCGCGCGCCACGTCGTCTGGCGGTTGCGCGAGAGCAACGCCTGATAGAGCCGCTCGCGCTCCAGCGGATCCTGGTCCATCACGAGCGGCTTGAGCGCGCTCATCAGCGATTCGGCGTCGTACTGGGCACCGCGGCTCGCGGAGCCCAGGAAGGCGTGGCCTTCCGCGCCCTCGTCGGTGCGGAGCGTGAGCAGGCCGAGCTGGCTCTGGCCACCGAACTTCCCGGTGTGCCGGCCGTAGGTGGTGGCGGGAATGTTCTCCCAGGCGAACAGCGTGAGCGTCATGTCGGTGATCTTCACGAGGCTCCTCCCGCCCGCAAGCCGGGCACCCGAGACTGCCCCAAAGCGTACACCGGTTCCGCGGGCCGGATTCTGGTAGATTGCGCCCGTGAAGCCGACCGCGAGACCGACCGCGCCCCGCGACGGCGTCGTCCGCCTCTTCCGTGATCGCGGCGGGCGCAACGGCAAGACGGTCACCGTGATCCACGGGCTACCCGAGCGTGGGCCGGCGCTCGAATCCCGATTCTCCGAGATGAAACGACTCTGCGGGGCCGGTGGCACGCTCAAAGACAGCGTGGTCGAGATCCAGGGCGACCACCGCGAGCGCCTGGCCGAGCGGCTCCGGGCCCTGGGCTACACCGTGAAGCTCGCCGGAGGCTGAGGGCCTACTCCACTTCCCGCAGCCGCAGCACCTCCGGCCGCCCGTCCATGAACTCGCCCATCTTCCGCCCGAGCGCCTTGAAGTAGTCGGTGGAGCGGTGGGCCTCCACCGCCGCCTGATCCGCGTAGCGCTCCATGAATACGTAGGTCTGCGGCGCTTCGCCACGATGCAGCGCGTACAGGCGACAACCTGGCTCATTGGCGTTGACCTTGGCCACCAGCTCCTTGGCCACCGCCTCGAACTGCTGCTCCATTCCCGGCTTCACCTTGATCGTCGCGACGATACCCAGCATCGGAGGCCTCCCGGCGTGATGCCCGGCCTGGGCACCCGCTGTTCTGTGATGACAACCTCTGGCTACGGAGGGCCAAATTTTGTAGTCGGATGGCTCTCCGCAGGCATGGACGAAGTCAAAACATCTCAAAGTAATAAGGTACTTATAGATAGTGTCAACTGTGGAACGCGTCTTGCTCGTAGGGCCGGGCATGGGAACTCAAGATCGCGTACATGGGGCCCGGGAAGCCGCAGCCAGACAGCACGTCAGCGAGCCCCACCCGCCGGAGATCCGTCGGCGCCGTGGCCGGCCCAAGGGTAGCACCGGCATCAGCCGGCGCCATCCCGACTCCCTCCTGGCCGCGGAGATCGCCAAGTCGCCGCTCGCCACCGTCTACGCGAGCCCCGATGGGGAGCTCTATCACTCCGCGTGCAAGACGATGCTCGAGTTCCAGGGCCGCCGAGCCCAGCTCGAGTTCGACTTCTACTGCCTGCGCTGCATGGAGCACGTGGCGCTCCCCCAGTTCGCGCTGAGCCGCATCCGCTTCGATCTGCCGCGCCCCACGGACGCGGCGGTACCAGACTGGGTCGCCAGCATCGCCGCCTACCAGCAGACGTAGCCTAGAGCAGCGCCGCTCCTAACGCGTCCCGCCGCTTCCCCCACCCGCCTGCCCGTGTGATCATAGCCGCCACGGAGGCGGCGTTGAAGGTCGAAATCATCGAGGATCCCACCGATCCTCGGATCGCGGACTACGGTTTGGCGCGAGATGGACAGCTGCGCCGACATCACGGGCTCTTCCTGGCCGAGGGCCGTCTTGTCGTCCGCCGACTCCTCGACGCCTCCCGCTTTCGGATCCGCTCGCTTCTCTCCACGCGGCGAGCGCTCGACGATCTCCTCGACGTGCTCGCCGGCCGGGACTCGCTCCGGGCCTACCAAGCCTCCATCGAAACCATCCGCGCCATCGTCGGGTTCAAGTTCCACCGCGGCTGTCTGGCGCTGGGCGAGCAAGGGCGTCCGACGCCCCCTGACGAGGTGATCGCGCCCGCCGGCCCTCGCATCGTGCTCGCGCTGGAGGGGCTGGCCGATCCCGACAATGTCGGTGCGGTCTTCCGGAACGCGTCGGCCTTCGGGGCCGCGGGCGTCCTGCTTTCCCGGGGCTGCGCCGACCCGCTCTACCGCAAGGCCGTCCGCGTGTCCATGGGCGCCACGCTCGCCATTCCGTTCGCACGGACGGAGTGGGCGGACGGTCTCGCGGCCCTGCGCGGAGCCGGCTACGTGCTGGTGGCGCTCACCCCGGATCGGCGCGCCGACGCCATCGACGCGGTGGCTGCGCGCCGGGTGCCGTCGGGCCGGCTGGCGCTGATCGTCGGCGCGGAGGGCGCCGGCCTGAGCCAGGAGTCACGGGCGGCCGCGGATCTCCGGGTGCGCATCCCGATGGCGCCCGGCGCCGACTCGCTCAACGTGGCGACCGCGTGTGGCATCGCGCTCCATCGCCTGACTGTCCACACTGGCAGCGGTATCATGACCGGAGATCGCTCGTGATCCGCATCGGCACCTCCGGCTACAACTATCCCGAGTGGCGCGGGACGTTCTATCCGGAGAAGTTCCCGACCGGGAAGATGCTGCCCTACTACGCCGAGCGCTTCTCCACCGTGGAGATCAACTACACCTTCTACCGCATGCCCAACGCCAAGACCATCGCGGGCTGGGACGCGGAGACGCCGAGCACCTTCTCGTTCACTTTGAAAGCCCCGCAGCGCATCACCCACTTCGCGCGCCTCCGGGAGATCGACGACCCGCTGCGCTACTTCCTGGACACCGCGGCCGGGCTCGGGCCGAAGCTCGGCCCGGTGCTCTTCCAGCTCCCGCCCAACTTCAAGAGGGACCTGGGTCGCCTGGGCGGCCTGCTCGACCTGTTGCCCGCGAGCCTGCGCTGCGCCTTCGAGTTCCGCCACGAGAGCTGGTTCGCCGACGACGTCTACGCGCGGCTCCGAGGCGCCAATGCCGCGCTCTGCCTCGCCGACACGGAAGACGAGACCACGCCCCTCGAGGCCACGGCCGACTGGGGCTACCTGCGACTGCGGGATCAGGGTTATACCGCCGCCGACCTCGAGGAATGGAGCCGGACCATCACGCGACTGGGCGCGGGCTGGCGCGACGCCTATGTATACTTCAAGCACGAGGAGGCCGGCGCCGGCCCCGCGTTCGCCCAGCAGCTGCGGGCGATTCTGAACGCTTAGCGCCACCGCCACCCCTCACCTTCGAGCCCCTCACCCTACCCTCTCCCCTGAGGGGAGAGGGGTGTGTCAGGCGGGCCTCGATGCGCTCGATCGCGGCCGCCATGTCGATGCCGCCGCCGAGCACGGGTCGCAGCGGATCGGCCATCTTTTCAAAGCGGGCGGCGATCGTGCTCAGGTTGAAGCGTGCGGGGTCCAGACGCATCGTCACCTCACGCCATTCGATCGGACAGGAAGCGGGGGCGCCGGGCAGGGGCCTCAGCGAGTACGGTGCGACGATGGTCTGGCCGTGCCCGTTCTGGCCGAAGTCGATGTACACCTTGCCGCCGCGTGAGCGGAGCGGGCGCGCGACCGTGGAGATCTCGGACTCCGCCTCCACGCCCAGCACGGCCAGCAAGCGCGCGAAGTTCCGAGCCTGCTCGTAGGTGTAGCGCGCGCCGAGCGGCAGCAGGATGTGAAGCCCGGTCGCCCCCGAGGTCTTCACGTAGCTCGGCAGCTCGAGTCCGTCCAGGATGCGCCGCAGGGCGAGGGCGACTTTGACCACGTCGGTGAACGGCGCGCCCTTGGGATCGAGATCCAGCACCAGCCAGTCCGGGCGCTCTAGCGACGGGATCCGGGAGGCCCACAGATGCACCGGGATGGCCGCGCTGTTCGCCACGTAGCGGAGCATCTCCACGTCGTCGACCACGAGATAGGCGATGTCGCGCTCGGTGTCCTTCGAGTAGATGCGCTCGGTGCGGACCCAGGCCGGCGCAAAATCGGGGGCGTCCTTCTGATAGAAGGACTTGCCGCTGATCCCGTCAGGGAACCGAGTGAGCACGAGCGGTCGGTCCTCGAGATAGGGCAGCATCAACGGCGCCACCCGCTCGTAATAGGCGATCAGGTCACCCTTCGTGTAGCCCTCCGCGGGCCAGAAGATCTTCTTCACGTTGGTGGGCTTGAGACGCGGCTCCGGCGCTACCGGTGGATCGGGCGTGTTCGAAAGCGGTGGGGGGGCTTGGGGGAGGAGCGGCGCCCGCTCCCCCCCAATTGGAACAGGAAGCTCCGGTGGCGGCACCGGCGCCGGTTGCTCCGACATCTCTCTCCTGCACTGCAAAGGCTTCTTGTCCTCACGCAACCCCAGGAAAGCCGGGTGGCGGATGCCGCCGTCTTCGGTCCAGTCGCTGAAGCGCACTTCGCAGACCAGGTGCGGCTCCACCCAGTGGTGTCCGCGGCCGGTCGGGATCGTGCCCGCTTCGAAGGGCGGTGTCTCGCGTCCCAGCGGCCGCAGCCGCTCCCAGATCGCCTTGAGCCGCGCCTCGTCGAAGCCGGTCCCCACCTTCGACACATAGACCAGACGGGGCGCCGAGGCGGGGCCGTCGTAGAGGCCGAGATGCAGCGCGCCGAAGTAGCCGCGTGAGCCCTGCGGATCGGTGTAGCCGCCGATCACGAACTCCTGACGGCGCTGGCACTTGATCTTGATCCAGTCGCGCGTCCGCGTGCCGGTGTAGACGCTCTTCGCTCGCTTCGCGACGATACCTTCGAGCCGCTGCTCGGACGCCGCGTCGAAGAACGGCCGCCCTTCGCCCACGATGTGATCACTGTAGCGCACCGTGCCGAGGGGCGGCACCAGGAGGCGCAGGCACTCCTTGCGGTCCACGAGGGGCAGGCGCCGCAGGTCGCGGTCGTCCAGCATGAGGCAGTCGAAGAACACGCCGACCGCCGGCCACTGGGCGGCCGCCCGCGCGATCTCGCGCGGGTCGGTGAGCGCCATGCGCGGCTGCAGCCGCTGGAAGCTCGACCGCCCCACGTCGTCCAGGGCCACGATCTCGCCGTCGACGACAAAGCGCGGGATCGGCAGCACCCGCAGGGCGCGAACCACCTCCGGATACCGGGACGTCGTGTCCTGGCCGCTCCGTCCATACAGGGTCACGCGATCGCCGTCGCGAGAGGCCAGCACCCGCACCCCGTCATACTTGATCTCGTACAGCCAGGCCGGATCCGAGAAGGGCTGCTCCCCGAGGGTGGCGAGCGTGAAGAGCTGCGTGCGGGCGTTCACCGCGCCCCGCGGCGCCCCGAGTCCATCCAGGCGCGCCCGGACCGCGGCGAGCCGGCCGGAGGCGCCGGCCATCTCCTCGACGGTCAGGCCCGAGATCACCGATTGCGGATACCGCTCGATCAGCTCGGGGGCATCGTGAGGGAGGGCGGCCCCGTCGGCCTTCTTGAGGAGCAGCCACTCGCGGTCCTTGCCGGACATGCGAGCGAGCGTCCAGCGCCCCCGCATCTTGTGGCCGAAGATCTCCACCTCGAGCTTGCCGCGGGCGAGCTGCTCCAGCGGATCCTGCGGCTTCGTCGAGCGGTACCAGCCGTGGTCCCACACGATGACCGATCCGGCGCCGTAGTTGCCGGCGGGGATCACGCCCTCGAAGTCGCCGTACTCGATCGGGTGGTCCTCGACGTGGACCGCGAGCCGTTTCTCCTCCGGGTGCACCGACGGCCCCTTGGGCACCGCCCAGCTCTTCAAGACGCCGTCCATCTCGAGACGCAGATCGTAGTGGAGGCTGCGCGCCGCGTGCTTCTGCACGACGAAGAGCCGCCCGCCCGTGGGCAGCCGGCCCCCGAACGGCTCGGGCGTGCGGTCCGGGTCGCGCTTCTTCCGATAGGCATCGAGCGGCGGCGGGCGCTCGCCTCCGGGCGAGTCCGGCACAATCCCTCGCCCCTTCGCGGCGGGCCCACCCCTATCCGGTGCGGTGGCCATTGGAGACTTGGAGCATAGCCGCCCCGGTGGTACTGTGCAAAGTCTCACGGCCATGGCGCCTCATTCCATCGGCTCCGGCACCATCTCCTTCGGGCTGGTCTCCATCCCGGTCAAGCTCTACACCGCCGCCTCCGGAGGCGGGGTCAGCTTCAACCTGCTCCACGCCAAGTGCGGCAGCCGCATCAAGCAGCAGACGTTCTGCCCGGTCTGCAACGAGACGGTGGAGCGCGGCGCACTCGTGAAGGGCTACGAGTTCCAGAAGGACCAGTACGTGCGCTTCAGCGACGAGGAGCTGAAGTCGCTCGAGGGTGAGGCCTCGAAGGTGATCGACATCGCCGAGTTCGTGCCGCTGCCCTCGGTGGACCCGATCTACTTCGAGAAGACCTACTACCTCGGCCCCGACAAGGGCGGTGAGAAGCCCTACCGCCTCCTCGCCGACGCGATGGCCAAGAGCGACCGGGTGGCACTCGCCACCTTCGTGATGCGCGGCAAGGAGAGCCTCGTGCTGATCCGGCCCGCCCAGGACGGCCTGATGCTGCACACGATGTACTTCGCCGACGAGGTCCGCGACTTCGGCGAGATCGAGAAGGGCAAGTCGGTCAAGCTCCGCGACGGCGAGCTGCAGCTCGCGGAGCGACTGATCGACGAGCTGTCGCACACCGAGTTCAAGCCCGAGCAGTATCAGGACGACTACCGCAACCGCGTGCTCGAGATGGCGGACTCCAAGGTCGAAGGCAAGGAGATCACCACGCAGGCCCCCGAGGCCCAACGCGCCCAGGTCATCGACATCATGGACGCGCTGAAGCAGAGCCTGGCCAAGCGCGCCGCAGTCGGTGACGAGACGCCGGGCGCGAAGGCCGCCCCCGCGGCCGCCAAGAAGCCCCCGCTCAAGGCCCCCAAGCGCGCCGCGTCGGACGACAAGGACAGGAAGGCCCAAGCCGGACGCAAATGACGTCCTTCTCCACCCACGAGGTGGCGAAGATCCTCGGCCTGTCCGATTCGAAGATCCGTTCCTGCGCGCGCGCCGGACTGCTCGTGCCCACTCGCGGCCGCGGCGGGCGGCTTCGGTGGACCTTCCCGGACCTGCTCCTGCTCAAGACGAGCCGCGGCCTGCTCGACGCCGGGGTGCCCGCACGCCGGATCCGGCGCATGCTCACGTCGCTGCGCCGCCAGCTCCCCGGCGACCAGGCACTCTCGAGCGTCACCGTCTACGCCGACGGCCGGCGCGTGGTCGCCTGGGACGGCGCCGCGCGCTGGCAGCCCGACTCCGGCCAGTTCCTGTTCAACTTCGACGCGCAGGCGGTGGCCGAGCACGCGCCACCGTCGCTCTCCCGGCCGGCCCCCTCCGCCGCCCCCGAGCCGCCGACGCGGACGGCGGCGGAGTGGTTCGACCTCGGCTGCGAGCTGGAGACGGCATCGCCCAACGAGGCGCGCCACGCCTACGAGCAGGCGCTCGCCCTGGACGTCTCGCTGGCCGACGCGCACGTGAATCTCGGGCGCTTGCAGCATCAGGCGGGGGAAGCCGCGGGCGCCGAGTCGCACTACCGCGCCGCCATCCATCTCGCACCGCGCGACGCGGTCGCCCACTTCAACCTGGCCGCGCTGCTCGAGGAGACGGGCCGGGGGCGCGACGCCGTCGCGTCGTATCATGAGGCGCTCGCCGCCGATCCCGACTTCGCGGACGCCCACTACAACCTCGGGCTGCTGCTGGATTCGCTAGGCCGGCGCGCGCCCGCCATGACCCACCTGCGCGCGGCCCGCCGCCTCTACCGCCGCCGCTCTGCCTGACCGCCCGCGAGTCCTGCCCGAAATTCGTGGGCGGGTGACGCTCGCCGTCAGACCGGTCCTGCCCGCATCCAGTTCTTCCCCTTTTGATTCGCTAGGTTACGGGCTGGCAGTGGCATTGCACTGTCGAGGAGTTCGCAGGCCCTCATCCCTTACCGCGATCAAGAGGAGAGCTCCATGAGAACCCTCATCAACTGGACCGTCGGCGCCGCATGCGTAACGGTGATCGTGACCGGGTTCTCCGCCCTCCCCGGAGAGGCCCAGGACGTCAAGAGTGACCGCCGGGACCTGCGGCAGGACACGCGGGACGTCCGCCAGGACCGCCGCGACACCCGCCAGGACACCCGAGAGATCCGCGGCGATCGCCAGGAGATCCGGCAGGACACGCGCGAGATCCGCGGCGACAAGCAGGAGATCGCCAAGGACACGCAGGAGATCCGGCAGGACCGCAAGGATCTCCAGGCCTCGCGGCAGCAGCTCCGCGACGCCTACAAGTCGGGTGACGCCGCCGCCATCAAGGCCGCGCGCGAGAACTTCCAGAAGAATCGCGGCGAGCTGCACGGCGATCTGAAGGACCGCCGCCAGGACGTCAAGGAGCTCAACCGCGACCGGCAGGAGCGGCGCGCCGACGTCCGCGAGCTGCATCGAGACAAACAGGACCGGCGCGAGGACGGCCGCGAGCTCCGCGAGGACAAAGGGGAGCGGCGTGACGACGCGTGGGACCTGCGGCAGGACCGCCGCGAGCTGGGCGCCCGCCGCGCGAAGTAGCTCGCCTGGGCGCGTCTTGATTTAAGCTTCTGGGGGGTGGCGCGCGTGCCAGTCGGTCCGCGACTGGTACGCGCGCGCCGCGGCCAGGATCAGGTTCTCCTCCCACGCCCGCCCCATGAACTGCAGGCTCGTCGGGAGGCCGCGCGCGCCGAAGCCGTTGGGCACCGCCACCGCGGGCAGCCCGGCGCCGTTGCCCACCGCCCCCATCACGTCACGCGCAGTACCGCGGATGGCGCTGCGCACCTCCCCGTCCAGCATGGCCGCCACCGTGGTGCGCCCCGGAGCCACCAGCGCGTCGAGGGTCGCCAGCACGCGGTCGGCCTCGCGCGCCATCACGCCGCGGAGGCGTAGCGCCTTCAGGTAGTCCTTCGCCAGGATGGCGTCGCGCGCGTAGGCGGTGTAGCGGTCCTCGGGCGCGGTCAGTCCCGCGATGCCGCCGCTCTCGATGAGGTCTTCGAAGGCGCTGGTCGCCTCCGCGAACAGAATGGTGCGGGTGATGTCGTCGTAGGGCAGGTCCGGCAGCGTGACCTCTTCGACACTACCGAGCTCCCTCAGCACCTCGAGCGAGCGCGCGAAGTTCTCGCGCACCGCCTCCTCGCAGCCGTCGGTGACGTCGCGGAGCACGCCGAAGCGGAAGCGCCGGCCGGTCGGGCCGGCGCCGTCGTAGCGAAACCGCCGGTCGGCGGTCGTGGGATCCGCGGGATCGCGCCCGGCGATGGCCTCCAGCACGAGGCCACAGTCGTCCGCGGTGAGCGCGAGCGGGCCCAGCTTGTCGAGCGTCCAGCAGAGCGCCATGGCCCCATGGCGGCTCACGCGGCCGTAGGTGGGCCGCAGGCCCGCGAGGCCGCAATTGCCGGCGGGCGAGAGGATGGAACCCCACGTCTCGGAGCCGATCGCGAAGGGCACGAGCCCGGCCGCGACCGCGGAGCCGGAGCCGCTCGAGGACCCGCCGCTCCACGCGTCCCGGCTCCACGGGTTGATCCCGGGCCCGGTGAAGGCGGCGTTGGGTTGTCGATAGCCCATGCCGCCGGCCAGCTCGACCATCGCCAGCTTGGCGCAGAGCACTGCGCCCGCTTCCTCCAGCTTCCGGATCGCGGTCGCGTCGAAGTCGAAGACGCGGTCCTTGAAGGGACTGGCGCCCCACGTGGTCGGGATGCCACCCGAGGTGGCCAGCAGATCCTTGGCCCCATACGGGACGCCGTGGAGCGGCCCGCGGTAGCTCCCGGCCGCGATCTCGGTCTCGGCGCGACGCGCCTGCTCGAGCGCGCGAGCGCGTGTCACGGTGACGACAGCGTTGTAGCGCGGGCCCAGGCGCTCGAGCCGGTCGAGGAAGGTCTCGGCGAGCGCCACCGGAGAGAGGCGCCGCGAGCGGATGCCCTCCGCGAGCCGCCGCACCGGGCTCCAGACGACGTCTTCGGCCATCACGGATCCGCCCGGTGTGGAGCGAAGGGCTGCCCCGGCTCGTCGGCATTCGTGAGCCGGACGGCCCGGAGGGCGCAGGCGGCCTCCACGATGCCCACGATGGCGGTGCGCACGCCCGCCAGCTGCTCCGCGTCCAGCCGGCCGCCGTAGCGCTCGCGCACCAGAGCGAAGAGCGTCTCCACCTCCGCGTGGACCGCCTCCGACTCGCTCATGACGTCCGCATTCTAGCGGAGCCGAGGATCGAGCGCATCGCGCAGCCCGTCGCCCAGCAGGTTGAAGCCGAGCACCGCGAGGAAGATGGCCAGTCCGGGCAGTGCGGCCACGTGCGGCGCCACGTTCATGTACTGGCGACTGCTGCTCAGCATGCTGCCCCAGTCCGAGGTGGGCGGCTGGACGCCCAGGCCGAGGAAGGATAGCCCGGCCAGCGCGGTGATCATGCCGCCCACGTTGAGCGTGACGGCCACGATGAGCGGGGCCAGGCAGTTGCGCAGCACGTGGGTGAGGGAAAGGCGCAGCTCCGACACGCCGAGCGCGCGGGCCGCCTCCACGTATTCCGTCTGCTTCACGGCCAGCACGGTGGCGCGCACGATGCGCCCGTAGAACGGGATGTTCACGATCGCCACCGCCACCATGCCGTTGACCAGCCCCGGGCCCAGCGTCGCGATGATGGCGATCGCGAGCAGGAAGTAGGGGAAGGCCATGAGCGTATCGATGGAGCGCATGACGACCTGGTCCACCCAGCGGCCGACGAAGCCCGCGAGAAGGCCGCAGAGCGAGCCGGCGGCGGCGGCCAGCGCGGTGGCGGCCAGCCCGACCACGAGCGACGTGCGCGCGCCGTAGAGCAGCCGGCTCAGGAGGTCGCGGCCGAACTCGTCGGTGCCGAGCGGATGGCCCGCGGTCAGCGGCCGCGCCAGGCGGCGCGCGGTGTCGATGGCGTCGGGATCGTGCGGGGCGAGCAGCGGGGCCAGCATCGCGGCGGCGCCGAGGACGGCCACCAGCGCGAGGCCGAAGACGGCGCTGCCGCTCTTCTGGAACATCCGGGCGGCCTCGGCAAGGCTCGATCGGGCGAGGGGCCGCCCGGGCGCTGCGCTACTCATAGCGGATGCGCGGATCGAACACCGCGTAGAGCAGGTCCACGATCAGGTTCACCACGACGAACGTGGTGGCGATGAGCAAGACCCCGCCCTGGACCAATGGATAGTCGCGGGCCTGGATGGCGCGGACCATCATGGAGCCGAGCCCCGGCCACGAGAACACGGTCTCGGTCAGGATGGCGCCCCCCAGGAGATAGCCCACCTGCACCCCTATCACGGTGAGGATGGGATTGAACGCGTTCTTCAGCACGTGGCGCGCGATCACCGCGCGCTCCGCGAGTCCCTTGGCGCGGGCCGCGCGCACGTAGTCCTGGCGGATGATCTCGAGCACGCTCGAGCGCGTGAGCCGCGCCACCGCCGCCGCGGAGGCCGTCCCGAGCGTGACCGCCGGGAGCACGAGGTGCCAGAGCAGATCCGTGACCCCGCCCCCGTAGGGCGAGATCATGCCCGCCGAGGGAAACCACCGGAGCGAGAGCGCGAAGACCAGGATCAGCATGATGCCCGTCCAGAACACGGGTAGGCTCACCCCGGTCACCGCCACCGCCATGCTGAGCTTGTCGAGCCAGGAGTACTGCCGGGTGGCGGAGAGAATGCCCGCAGTCAGGCCCAGTGCTACCGCAATGCCGAGGGCGCCGGCGGTCAGCACCGCCGTCGCCTTGAACCGCAGCAGCACCTCCGGCAGCACCTCGCGCCCGAGCGGGATGGACCGCCCGAGATCGCCCTGGAGCACCCGGCCCATCCACTGGAGATACTGCACCGCGACCGGCCGGTCGAGCCCGAGATCGCGACGCAGCCGCTCGACGTCCTCGCGGGTCGCCTGGGCGCCCAGCATGATCGCGGCCGGATCCCCCGGGGCCAGCCGCATCACCGCGAAGACGAGCAGCGAGACGCCGACCAGGACCGGCAGCGCGAGCAGGATGCGGCGGACGACGTAGCCCTGGAGGCCGTGCCCTCCTACTGCAGCCACACCTGCGTCAGCACGAGATCGAAGTTGGGATGCAGCTTGAACCCCTGCACGCGCTTCCGGTGCACGATGACCTGCTTGCCGTGGTCCACGAAGATCCACGGGGCGTCCTCGACGACCAGACGCTGCGCCTCACGGTAGAGGGGCACGCGCTCCTTCTCGTCGATCGTGGTGCGCCCCCGGCGCAGCAGCTCGTCCACCCGCGGGTTCTGGTAGAAGCCCGCATTGAACGCGGGCGGGAAGCGGTCCGAGGAGAGCAGCATGTACATCATATGATCGGGATCGCCGATCGACGGGTTCCACGACATCTCGGCCATGTCCGGGCCGTCGAGGTATTTCTTGAGATAGGCGCCCCACTCCATGGTCTGGATCCTGGCGCGCACGCCCACCGCGGCCAGGTTGGCCTGGATCACGGTGGCCATCTCGACCGGCGATTGCATGCCGGAGCCGGACTCGGGCACGAAGAAGGTCACGTCGAACCCACCCGCGTAGCCGGCCTCCTTCAGGAGCGCCTTGGCCTTCTCGGGATCGTAGGGATACCGGAGCGTCTTGTCCTCGTGGTAGGGCCCGTAGACGGGCGAGAGCGGCGTGGTGGCCACGATGGCGGTGCCCTTCAGGATGTCGCGGATGATCGCGTCCTTGTGCACCGCGTAGTTCAGCGCCTGGCGCACCCGCTTGTCCTTGAGCGCGGGGTGCCGCGTGTTCAGCGCGATGTACCAGACCGCGGAGGAGTTCGTCTCCGCCACCACCACGTCCGGGTCCTTCCGCAGATCGGCGAGGCTATCCGGCGGCACGTCCATCGTCATGTCGATCTCGCCGGTCTTGATCGCGGAGAGCCGCGCCTGCGCTTCGATGATGGGCACGTAGATCGCCTGGCGGATCTTGGGCGCGCCGCCCCAGTACTGGTCGTTGCGCGAGAGCACCACGCGCACGCCCGGCTCCCACGTCTCGAGCTTGAACGGCCCGGTGCCGACGGGGTGCTTCACCATGTCCTTGCCCCACTTCTTGAGCGCCTCGGGGCTGTAGACGTACAGGGAATGGTGCGCGAGGTATTGCAAGAATGGGGTCAGCGGGGCCTTGAGCCGGATCTGCACCGTGCTCGGGTTCACGACCTCCACCCCCGCCACGTTGCCGAGGAAGCCCTTCACGTACGGGTAGGTCCCGGTGGCGTAGAACGGGCCCTGGTCGTTCATCTGCCGGTCGAAGCAGAACTTCACGGCCTCGGCGGTCAGCGGGGTGCCGTCGTGGAACTTCACGTTGGGCCGCAGGTGGAACGTGTAGGTCAGCCCGTCCTTGGAGATGTCCCACGACTGCGCCAGCCCCGGGACGATCTTGTAGGTGCCCAGCTCCTGGGCGGTCAGCCCTTCGAAGAGGCGCTTGATGACCCGAGTGGAATTCAGATCGGTGATCTGCGGCGGGTCCATGGTGACCGGCTCGGCGAGGAGCCCGATCACCATCGCATCCTTGGGCGGCGCCGCGGTGGCGACCGACACCAGCGCCACCGCCAGCAACCCCAACCCGATTCCCCACGCGCGGCGTCTCGACATACGGGCCTCCTCGAAAGAGTGCGAGTGAATGGACCGCATCTTGCCCCAAGGCGCTCGGCTTGGCAACGGCCCTCCGCGGCGCTAAGATCGCGGGGTCCACCCAACAGCGAGGAGACCGGGATGGCCAAGCGAATGCTCTTCATCGGCGGCGGGGCGATCGGCAGCTACCTGGGCGCGTTCCTCGCGCGTGCCGGCCACGACGTGACGATCGTGGACCCATGGCCCGAACAGATCGAGACGCTGCGGAGCCGCGGCATCGCGGTGACGGGCCCGCACGATCCCTTCGAGGCCAAGCCCACCGCGCTGCACGTGCACGAGCTGCAGCGCCTCGACGCCGACTTCGACATCGCGTTCATCGCGATGAAGGCCTACGACACCGCCTGGGCCACCTGGATGGCGCTGCCTCACCTCAAGCCCGAGGGCTACGTGGTCTCCGCCCAGAACTGCTGGAACGATCCGATCGTGGCCTCCATCGCCGGGGGCGAGCGGTCGGTCGGCCTCATCATGTCGAAGATCGGGGTCGCGCTCTGGAAGCCCGGCCAGGTCGAGCGCGGCATGGAGCGAGGCCAGTCCGCCGGGCACGACGTCTTCCGCGCGGGCGAGCACGACGGCCGCATCACCGAGCGGGTCACCGAGCTGGCCGAGATCATGAGCGTGGTGGACGGGGCGCGGCCCACCGACAACCTCTGGGGCGAGCGCTGGTCCAAGCTCTGCGCGAACTGCATGGGCAATCCGGTGCAGGCCATGACCGGCCTCGGCAGCCGGGAGATCGCGGCGCAGCCGCGCGGCCGTGAGATCACCATCCGCATCGCGCAGGAGTCGGCGGCGGTCGGGCTCAAGCTGGGCTACCGCATCCCCAAGTTCAACGGCCGCGAGGCCGAGCAGTGGGCCCAGGCCGGACGCCCCGACGTCTACGCAGAGCTCGACGCCGCGCTCGCCCCGAAGGAAGGATCGGCTCGCAACTGGCGCGCCTCCATGGCTCAGGACGTGATCAAGGGACGCCGCAGCGAGATCGACTTCATGAACGGGCTCGTGGTGGACAAGGGCCGCGAGGTGGGCGTGCCCACCCCGGTATCGACCGCGGTGGTGGGGATCATGCGGGAGATCGACGCGGGCACGCGCAAGCCCGCGCCCGAGCACATCGAGCAGGCGCTCACACGCGCGGGCGCCTGAGCGGCCTGGCCTTGCGGGCCCGCCCTCAATGCATCGGGGCGAGCTCGCTCACCCGGAGATGGCTGAAGATCACCTCCATGCCGCGCTGGTCCACGTAGAATCCCACCGTGCCCGCGGCCTCGGCGGCCAGCTCCGCCGTCGCCACCGGCCGGCCGTTGACGTAGGCCACGATGGACTTGTCGCGCAGCTCCACGGCCAGCGTGTTGAGCGCGCCGTACTCCGTCTTGACGCTCCGGGTGGCGGTGGGCGGCACCGGGTAGCTCCACTTGCCGCTCCAGCTCGCCACCCGGTAGGTCCCGTTGCCGGTCAGCCCGAAGGTGGCGAAGGTTCGATTGTCGACGGCGCCGCGGCCGGCGAACATGAGGCCGAAGGCGCCCTCGCGCGAGCCCTTCCGGAGACGGGCCGAGACCTCGATGCGCACGCCGGCGGGGAAGGACTCCGGCCGCACCGGAGGGAGCAGGCAGGGCGTGGTGGGGGACGTCGCGATGTTCTCGACCACGTACCCGCCGTCGGAATACGACGACTTGCAGATCGAGCCCTGGGCGGCGGGCCAGTAGAGGGGGGCGCGCAGGTCATCCTCGAAGATCACCCGCGCCCCCGCGCCCATGATGATCGTGCGCGGCTCGGCCCGTGGAGCGCACGCGGCGGCGGCAAGGACCACCGTCAGCGTGAGCATCGAGGCAAGCCGCGACATCGAGCGCCTCCCAGGATCGCAAGGGGTGAGCACTTCTGGCCGAGGGCCACCTCATCTTTTACACTACACCGGGTTCCAACGACAATGGCAGGGGGGAACATATGCGAGGCATCGTCTTCACTGGCAATCGACAGCTCGAGCTGCGCGACTTCCCCGATCCCACCCCCGGCCCCGGCGAGGTGGTGCTCGAGATCAAGGCCTCCGGCATGTGCGGCAGCGATCTGAAGTTCTATCGCGCGGCCGGCAACGAGGCGGCCGCGCTGGGCCTCGGGGGCAGCGGAGAGAAGGTCATCGCCGGGCACGAGCCCTGCGGCGTGATCGCCGCGGTCGGCCCCGGCGTCAGCGAAGCGGAAGGCCGGGTGGGCCAGCGGGTGATGAACCACCACTACTCGGGCTGCGGCCGCTGCAAGCACTGCCGGGTCGGCTGGTCGCAGCTCTGCCGGAGCGGCATCACCGTGTTCGGCGTCACCGGCGACGGCGCGCACGCGCGCTACATGAAGGTGCCGGCCCGCACCAACGTGCCCCTGCCCGACGAGCTCACCTTCGAGGAGGGCGCGGCCGTCTCCTGCGGCACCGGCACCGCCTATGGCGCGCTCAAGCGCCTGGACGTCTCGGGCCGCGACACGCTCGCGGTTTTCGGCCAGGGGCCGGTCGGCCTCTCGGCCACGCTGCTGGGATCGGCCATGGGCGCGCGGGTGATCGCGGTGGACATCGCGGGTGAGCGGCTCGCCCTCGCCAAGCAATTCGGCGCGGACGCGGTGGTCAACTCTCGCGAGATCGACCCGGTGAAGGCCATCAAGGATCTGACCCGCGGCGAGGGCGCCGAGACCACCATGGATTGCACCGGGCTGCCCGAGCCACGCGTGGCCGCGGTGAAGAGCGCGGCCACCTGGGGGCGCATGTGCTTCGTGGGCGAGGGCGGGGCGACCACCTTCGACATCAGCAGCGACCTGATCCGCAAGCAGCTCACCCTCGTGGCCTCGTGGACCTTCAGCAGCATGGGCCAGTGGGAGTGCGCGCGCTTCGTCGCGGAACGCAAGATCCCGCTCGGGCGGCTGCTCACCAATCGCTTCACGATCGACCAGGCCGCCGAGGCCTACAAGCTCTTCGACACCCAGACCACCGGCAAGGGCGTCTTCACGTCCTTCTAGGTCAGACCTGGCCGAAGAAGACGAGGTACTCGGCCTTGAGGACGCGCTCGAGCAGGAGGAGGAGGACGGCTCCCGGCACCATCAGCACGATCGCGGTCACCGAAGCGATCTGCAGCTCGTAGCCCACGCTGGCCGTATACATGTAGACGGGCAGGGTGGTGACGAACGGGGCGCCCACCAGCAGGGTGCCGGTGAACTCGTCGAGGGAGTAGAGGAAGACGAGGAGCGCGCTCGCCACGAGGCCCGGTACCGCCAGCGGCAGCGAGACGGTCAGGAACGTGCGCGTCACCGAAGCGCCCAGGTTGTGGGCGGCCTCCTCCAGCTCGGGCGCGATGGCGCGGAACACCGCGGTCATCGTCCACACCGCGAAGACCAGCCCGCCCACCAGGTGCACCAGCACCACGCCGGTCATGGTCCCGGCGAGGCCGAAGCGGTAGAACTCGCGGGTGGCGCTCGCGAAGACCGGTAGCTGCGGGAAGGCCTGGGGCAGGAGGAACGCGAGCAGGATCAGAGTACGGCCCGCGAAGCGGAGGCGGGCCAGCGCGTAGCCGAGCGGCACCGCGAAGAGCAGGGCCAGCAGCGTGACGATCACCGCGACCAGCAGACCCGTATAGAGTGGATCGAGAAAATCACCCGAGAGCATGCGTGCCCAGTAGCGCCAGCCGAAGCGCTGCGGCCACGGGTGGGGATAGGTCCACCGCTCCGCGACCGACCAGACCGCCAGGCTCAGCAGCGGCCCCAGGATCAGGAAGGCGGCCACCGCGAGCGCGGCCGCGTGCGCCGCCATGACCCCGATGGATCGCGCGGGCTCGATCACGAGCGGCCTACCGGGTCAGCCGGCGGACGTACACGAGGGCGGCGCCCATGGCCAGGAGATACGCGACCACGCCCAGCGCCGAGGCGGTGGCGAAGTCGCCGTGCTGGCCGAAGCGGTAGTACACGTCGATCATCAGCATCTGCGGCCCGCCGCCACGACCCATCATGAGCGGGATCGAGAACGAGGCCAGCATGGAGGAGAAGATCAGGATGCCGGTCACCGCCAGGGCCGGCCCCGCCATCGGCACCAGGATATCCCGTGTGAGCCGACCCGTGCCGGCCCCGAGCTGGCGCGCGGCCTCGAGGTACGCGTCATCCGTGCCCCGGAAGGCCCCCAGCAGCAGGAGCGCGGCGAGCCCGAGGTGCTTCCAGGCGAGCGCAGCGGCGATACCGGCCCACGACGAGGAGAACGACGGCACGTACGGGCTCCAGAACACCCGCAGTGCGTGGCCCACCACCACGAACGGCACGAAGAGCGGGACCTTCAGGAGAAACTCGACCGGCCCGTAGGCGCGCACACGCAGCCAGCCGCACACCGGGATGGCCACGCCGAACGTCAGCGCGGTGCCGGCCGCGGCCACCCCGATGGTGTAGGCCACGTCGCGGGCGTACAGGTTGGCGACGGTCGCGTAGTTGGCCAGCGTCCACTGGCCGTCGCGCGAGAAGCTGGCGACCACCGAGGCGCCGAGCGGCCACAGGAACACGGCGGCCAGCACCGCGAGCGCGGGCGCGCAGAGGGCGGCCCACAGCGCTCGCTCGGCCCAGGTCAGCGGACGATCTCCTCGTACGCGAGGCTGATCAGGTCGTGGTATTCCTTGATCGGCATCTGGCGCGAGTAGCGGGCGAGGTCCTGCGCGCTGACCCCGGTGAAGAGCAGCTCCCGGCTCTTGGGGTTGATGAGCGGGAGCACCTTCTCCGCGTCCACCCCCGGGTACCAGCCGAACTTCTCCACGATGGCCTTCGCCTGCACCTCCGGGGTGGCGATGTAGTCGATGTAGCGGACGGCCGCTTCCCGGCTGGCCGCCTCGCGCGGCACCACGAGGTAGAGCGGGTAGATGGGCAGGCCCGGTGCGGGGAGCACCGGCGTCACCGCCGGATCCATCCGCCCCTCGTTCTTCCAGGCCACGAGCTGGTCGATCCACACCACGCCCATCCAGATCTCGCCGCGGTTCAGCGCGTCGAGCGTGCCCGCGTTGCCGTTGGTGATCACCGCCTGCTTGTTGAAGTCGCGCAGCGCGCTGATCGCCTCGCGGATGGCCGGCTCGCGCCCCTTGTCGAAGGGGCCCTGGGTGAGCTGACTGTAGAGGCCGGTCTTCCAGTACACCCAGCCCATGGTGAAGCCCACGCCGCTCACGCCACCCTTGATGCCGTTGTAGCCGAAGCGGCCAGGGTTGGCCTTCACCCACGCGGCCAGATCGTCGAAGGACTTGGGCGGGCTCACCACCTTGGAGGGCAGGTACGCGATCGCGATCTGGTTGTGGAACATCGGGACCACGTAGCCGTCCACCGCCACCCCGAAGGCGGCCTTCACCTCCGCGCCCTTCACGAGGGCCGCGTTCTTCATCTCCGGCACGTAGCGGTGCAGCAGCCCTTCCTTCACCATCTGCGAGGCGACCGCCATGCTCACCAGCGCCACGTCCAGATCCCACGGCTTGCGGCCGGCGTCGGCCTGCGCCTTGATCTTGGTGTAGATGGCCCGGCTGGCCGGCTCCCCGGTGCCGGTGCCGACCACGTTGATCTCCACGTCCGACGCGGTGGCGCGGAAGCCGGGCCCGAGCAGGGTCTTGTGCACCTCGACCACGTTGACGTCGGCCCCGATGGCCACGTTGAGGCGGGTCGCGGCCGACGCGGGCATCACGAGGGCCAGCAGCACGGCGAGGATGGATCGCAGCAGCATGGCAGGCGTCTCCTCGGTCAGGCCGCCGGGTACACGCGCACGCGATCCGGCGGAACGGTGATGGTCACGGGGCCCGGCGGGGCGGACGCGGGGCCGTCCACCATGAGCACGGCTTCGCCCACCCGCACGTAGTGCCGGTAGTACGCGCCGAGAAAGAGGCTCTCCTCGAGCCGGCCGGTGAGCCGGGTCCCGGGGGGCGCGCTCGTCCCGCTCGCGGCCGGAGCCAGGCCGAGATCGGAGGAGCGCAGGATCACCAGCACGGGCCCGCGCGCGGCGCCCGCGTAGGGCAGCCGCTGGCCCTCGAGATGGAGCGCGCCGGATTCCGCGCGCGCCTCGAGCCGGTTGCCGACGCCGAGGAAGTCGGCCACGAACTCGGTCGCCGGCTTCAGGTACACCTCCTCGGGCGTGCCCGCCTGCACCACCGCGCCGCCGTTCATCAACACCACGCGATCCGCGATGGCGAGGGCCTCTTCCTGATCGTGCGTCACGTAGATGGTGGTGATGCCGACGCGCCGCTGCAGCCGCCTCACCTCGACGCGCAGCCGCTGGCGGATCTTGGCGTCCAGATTGGAGAGCGGCTCGTCCAGCAGCAGCACGCGCGGCTCCACCACGATGGCACGCGCCAGGGCCACCCGCTGCTGCTGGCCGCCCGACAGCGCGGCGGGCTTGCGGCGCGCCACCGCCTCCACGTCGCCGATCTCCACCAGCGCGAGCGCGTCGTGCACCCGGCGGGCGATCTCTCCGACGGGCACCCGCCGGAGCCTCAGCCCGTAGGCGACGTTGTCGAACACGGTCATGTGGGGCCAGAGGGCGTAGCTCTGGAAGACCATCGCGGTCCCGCGCTGCTGCGGCTGCAGCGGGGTCACGTCGGCGCCGTCGAACCGGATCGACCCGCCGTCGACCGACACGAAGCCGGCGATGGAGCGCAGGAGCGTGGTCTTGCCGCAGCCGGAGGGGCCGAGGATCGCGGTCAGGCGGCCCGCGTCGAAGTCGAGTGAGACCGAGCGGAGCGCTTCAACGAGTCCGTAACGCTTGCTGACGGCCTCGACGCTGACCCGGACCACGCGGGGAGGCTAGCACGCGCCCGCGCGAGGGGTCAACGACACGGGCGTGACGGCGGCGGCCCCGCCCCAGCCCATCCACTCGGCACTGCTCAGGCCCTTGACGATGCCCCTGTCCCGGGGCAGGATCAGGGCCATCCAGGTCACACAAAAGGGGGAAATGCATGGCACAGCCCCAGTCGAAGGCCACCCGTCGTGATTTCCTGAAGCTTGCCGCCGCCGGGGCCGCGGGCGCTGCCGCGGGTCCCTGGGTCTCCCGCAACGCCCAGGCCAAGCCGGTCAGCATCGCGTTCGCGCGCGAAAGCTCCTATGTGAAGAACTTCGACGTGCACTTCCAGAACGTGATGGCGCCTGCCTACGAAAAGGCCACCGGCATCAAGATCGAGTACCAGATCCAGGCCGCGGGCGGCAGCGCCGTGCCCCAGCTGGTCTCTATGGTCGAGAACAAGAACGGCGCCGACCTGGCCTGGACCCAGCAGGAGTGGCTCTACCGCGACGCCCTGGTGGACGTGTCCGACATCGCCGAGGAGGTGGGCAAGCAGCAGGGCGGCTGGTACGACGAGATCAAGCGCCTGTCCATCGACAAGGGCAAGTGGAAGACCGTGCCCCAGGCCAACATCGGCCAGGTGATGAACTACCGGAGGGATTGGTTCGACGAGGTCGGGGTCAAGCAGTTCCCCGAGACCTGGGATGCATTCCTGGAAGCCGGCATCAAGCTCAAGGCCAAGGGGCACCCGTTCGGCATGTCCATGGGGCACGGCTTCGCCGACAACTACTCCTGGCTCTACCCGCTCCTGTGGTCCTACGGCGTGACGGTCATGGACAAGGACGGCAGGAAGGTGGCGCTGGACAGCAGCGAGACGGCGAAGGCCGTGGAGTACGTGAAGAAGCTCTACAAGGAAGCCTGCATCGAGGACTGCATCGGGTGGCTGGACCCGGCCAACAACAAGGCCTTCCTGACCGGCCAGATCTCCTGCACCAACAACGCCTACAGCATCATGGTCTCCGCCAAGCGCGACCTGCCGGAGATGGGCAAGGTGATCGACCACGGCCTCAATCCAAAGGGACCTACCGGCCAGCGCTACCACGCGCTCGTGCCCGTGACGCACGGCGTGTTCGCCTATAGCAAGGACCCGCAGGCCGCCAAGGACTTCCTCCGCTGGACCATGGACCCGAAGCAGTTCCGCCCGTGGATCGCTTCCGGCGACATGTATTTCGCTCCGTACCTGCACGGCTTCGACAAGGCGCCCGAATGGGATATCGAGCCGCGCGTCAAGCCGTTCCAGAAAGTGCTGGAGACCGGGAAGCTCACGTCGTGGCCGGCGCCCGCCAACCGCCAGCACGGGGAAGTGGTCAACCGCTGGATCGTGATCGACATGTTCACCAAGGCCATCACGGGCACGCCGACCAAGACCGCCATCGCCGAGGCCGTGTCGCAGATCAAGACCATCTACGGGTAGGCATTGAGCAAGATCCTCGAGGCCTCTCGGGCGGGCGCGCTGGCGGCGCCCGCCCGCCGGCCGTTCCGGCTGGCAGCGTTCATGGAGCGCGAGTCGGTGTTTTCCTGGCTCATGCTCACGCCGCCCTTGCTGTTCCTGCTGGCATTCTTGGGCTACCCGTTCATCTACGGCGTGTACCTGAGCTTCTTCCACAAGGAGGTGGCCCGCGCCGCCTCCTTCGTGGGCTTCGACAATTTCGTCAGACTTAATAACGACCCCATCTTCTGGCAGGCGGTCAGAAACACGATCATCTTCACGGGGGTCGCCACCGTGCTGAAGGCCTCCGGCGGGCTCGGCATGGCGCTCGTCATGAACCAGAGCTTCAAGATGAAGTCCTTCGCGCGCGCCATGCTGCTCCTGCCGTTCATAGTGCCCACGGTGCTCAGCACCGTGGCCTGGCAGTGGATCCTCGACCCCGGCATGGGTCTCTTCAACCGCTTGCTGATGGTGAGCGGGCTGGCGGAGAGAGGGCCGTCCTGGCTCGGCACACCGACCATGGCGATGATTTCCATCATCATGGTGAACACGTGGCGCGGCCTGCCGTTCTTCGGCATTTCCATCCTCGCGGGCCTGCAGACCATTCCCGTGGACCTGCACGAGTCGGCGACCATCGACGGCGCGGGCACGTGGGGCCGCTTCCGCTACGTCACGCTGCCGTCGCTGTTGCCCGTGATCCTCATCGTCACCACGTTCTCGATCGTGATCACCTTCTTCGACTTCCAGCTGGTCTACGTGCTCACCGGAGGCGGCCCCGCCAACTCCACGCACCTGATGGCCACCTATGCCTACAGCCTCAGCATGGGCGCGGGCCAGATGGGGCTCGGCTCCGCGGTGGCGCTCAGCATGGTGCCGGTGCTGGGTCTCCTCCTCGTGGCGCTCACCTTCTTCGTGCGCAAGGACTGATCGATGGTTGGCGAGCTGACCTGGCGCAAGCGGCTCTTTGGTCTCTGGCTGCCACTGGCGGGGTTCCTCGTGGTGGCGCTGTTTCCATTCACCTGGATGGCGGCCACGTCACTCAAGACCAACGCCGAGCTGTATGACCCCAAGGCCATGCCGCTGACCATCAAGCACCCGTCGCTGGTCCATTACATCGACCTGCTCCGGGAGACCAACTTCCTGGTCTGGGTAGCCAACACGATGCTGGTGGCCGCGATCGCGACCGGCATCTCCCTCCTGCTCGGAGCCATGCTGGCCTACCCGCTGGCGCGCATGCGGTTCCGCGGGGGGGCGCTGCTGGCCATCGCCGTGGCCGTCACCTACCTGATTCCCCAGACACTGCTGTTCGTGCCCATGGCCGATCTCATCGGCCGGATGAAGCTGGGCAATACGCTCACCGCGGTGATGCTGACCTATCCGACCCTGCTCGTGCCGTTCATCGCCTGGCTCTTGATGGGCTACTTCAAGACCGTGCCGAAGGAGCTGGAAGAGCAGGCCATGATCGACGGCGCGAGCCGCTGGCGCGCCATGACGAGGATCATCCTTCCCCTCTGCATGCCCGGCTTCCTGTCCGCCGGCATCTTCGCCTTCACGCTGTCACAGAACGAGTTCCTCTACGCGCTGCTCTTCCTCAGCAAATCGAGCGTGCGCACCGTGCCGATCGGCGTCGTGGGCGAGCTGATCCGCGGGGACGCCTTCTACTGGGGCCAGTTGATGGCCGGGGCGCTGCTGGGCTCCATTCCCGTCGCCCTCATCTACTCGTTTTTTGTGAAGTACTACGTCGCGGGTCTCACCGCGGGTGCGGTGAAGGGCTAGACCAGCCAGCCGCGGCGGCGGCCGCCGGCCCGCCGCGCGGCGCGCAGCGCGCGCGCCACCGCCTCTTCCGGCGTGCGCGCGGTCAGCAGCGGGACGCGCCGGCCTTCCGGCTCGGCCAGGCGCCAGGTGCCGAGGCCCACCACCGGTCGGCCCAGCTTGAGCGCGAGCGCGATCTCGGACAGGGTGCCGTAGCGGCCGCCGACCGCGATCACGGCATCGGACGAGCGGACCAGGATGACGTTCCGGGCCTGGTCCATGCCGGTGACGATCGGAACGCGCACCCATCGATTGGCATCGCGCGCCTCGAAGCCGGGCAGGAGCCCCACCACGAGGCCCCCGGCCTGGGCGGCGCCGCGCGAGGCGGCCTCCATCACGCCGCCGAGCCCACCGCACAGCAGCACCGCGCCCGCGCCGGCCACCGCCCGCCCCACCCGCTCGGCGAGGGCCGCCACGCGCCGCGAGCAGACACCCTCGCCGATGACGCCGATGTGGAGGCCGGCGCGCGGCGGCCTCACGCGGATTCGACCCGCTGCCAGCCGCCTTGCTCGAGCGAGCGCAGCACCGCGTCCAGCACGAGCTGGGCGCGCACCCCGTCCTCGAACGAAGGTGACGGGCTCTCGCTCTTGCGGATGCCCTCGAGGAATCGCTTCACGAGCGGCGCGATGGTGGCCTTGCCGATGACCTCCATCTGATCGCCTTCGCCGGCCGAGCGCGGCAGCCCCGCGGTCACCGGCACCGGCTGGAGCGTGCCGCTGACGCCGGCCGCGCGCAGCTCGCCCACGTACCACTTCGGCTTCTCGCGGTCGAGGCGGTAGACGAGCGCCCCCTGGCTGCCGTAGGCCTCGAGAAATGCCTCGTTCGCCCCGCGCGCGGCGCGGCTCACCGAGAGGGTCACCTGACCGCCCGAGGTCAGCTCGCCCAGCACGCTGCAGAAATCCTCGGCGTCGGCCGGCTTGCCGCCATCCAGCGCGGCGCGCCCCGGATGCGCCACGCCCGCCTGGGCGCTCACGCGGACGAACTCGCCGAAGTGCCAGCGCACGAGGTCGATCAGGTGCACGCCCTGGTCGCCCATGGCGCCGTGGCCGGCCTGGGCGCGATCCATGCGCCACGTCACCGGGGCCGACTCGTCGGCGCCGCGCGCGCCGAGCCAGCGGCCCGCCGCATGGAAGAGCCGTCCGACGCTACCCTGCTCCACCAGCGAGTGGAAGCGCTGCATGGCCGGGATGAAGCGCCAGTTGAAGGAGGTCATCGCCACGCGCCGGGCCCGGCGGGCCGCGGCGACCATGTCGCGGCCCTCGGCCGCGGTCATGGCCAGCGGCTTCTCGCACAGCACGTGCGCCCCCTGCTCGAGCGCGCGCAGCGCGATCTCGCGATGCAGGTTGGGCGGCGAGGCGATCACGACGATCTCGGGCTTGGCCTGCTCGAGCATCTGCTCCCATCGCGCGAAGACGGAGGGCACGTTGTAGCGCGCGGCCACCGCGCGGGCGGTTTCTTGATCGCGCTGACAGACCGCCACCACCTCGCAGCCGTTGGCCTGAAAGGCGGCAATGTGAGCGCGGCCGAAGCCGAGCCCGATCACGCCCACGCTATGCTTCTTCCGGGCCATACCGCGTCGGTCCTTTCGCCCGCGGATTCCCTTCTTCCGCGGATTGGGTTACAGTCGGCCCCATCCCAACCGCAGGCGAGAGGAGGCCCGAATGAAGGCGGTCGCCGCCATTGCCGAGATCCTGAAGCGCGAAGGTACCACCTTTCTGATCGGCTATCCGGTGAACCCGATCATCGAGGCGGCCGCCCAGGCCGACATCCGCACCATCATCGTGCGTCAGGAGCGTACCGGGCTGCACATGGCCGACGCGGTGAGCCGGATCACCTCCGGCCAGAAGATCGGCGTGTTCACCATGCAGCACGGGCCGGGATCGGAGAACGCCTTCGGCGGCGTCGCCCAGGCCTACGGCGACTCGGTGCCGATCGTGGTGCTGCCCGGCGGCTACCCGCGCCGCATCACCAATATCCCGCCCAACTTCAACTCGTTCATCAACTACCGCAACGTGACCAAATGGTGCGAGCAGGTCGTCCTGGGCGACGCGGTGCCCGACGCGATGCGCCGCGCGTTCACCCAGGTGAAGAACGGCCGCCCGCGGCCGGTGCTGGTGGAGGTTCCCGTCGACGTTTACCAGGAGGAAGTGCCGGAGCCGCTCAACTACAAGGCGACCCCGCGCACCCGCACCGCGCCGGACCCCGACGCGGTCACCGAGGCCGCGCGCATCCTGGTGGAGGCCGAGCGGCCGGTGATCTACGCGGGCCAGGGCGTGCACTACGCGCGCGCGTGGCAGCAGCTGCGCGAGCTGGCCGAGCTGCTGGAGGCGCCGGTCACCACCAGCCTCGAGGGCAAGAGCGCCTTCCCGGAGACCCACCCGCTTTCGCTCGGCTCGGGCGGCCGCTCGATCCCGAAGACGGTCTACGAGTTCCTCAAGAACTCGGACGTGATCTTCGGCATCGGCTGCAGCTTCTCGACCACGAACTACGGCGTGACGATGCCGAAGGGCAAGACCATCGTGCACTCCACGATCGACGTGGCCGATCTCAACAAGGACATCGTGGCCGAGCACGCGGTCATCGGCGATGCCGGCCTCGTGCTGGAGGCGCTGCTCGCCGAGGTGCGCGATCGCCTGAAGGGCAAGCCGCGCGGCCGCAAGGCCGAGCTGACCAAGCAGATCGCGACCATGAAGGCGGAGTGGCTCGCCCAGTGGATGCCCAAGCTCACCGCCAACGACAAGCCGCTCTCGCCCTACCGCGTGATCTGGGACCTGCTGCACACCGTCGACGTGGCCAACACCATCATCACCCACGACGCGGGCAGCCCGCGCGACCAGCTCTCGCCCTTCTGGGAGTCCACCCACCCCCTCACCTACATCGGTTGGGGCAAGACCACCCAGCTCGGCTACGGTCTGGGCCTCGCCATGGGGGCCAAGCTCGCCAAGCCGGAGGCCCTCTGCATCAACGTGTGGGGCGACGCGGCCATCGGCTTCACCGGCATGGACTTCGAGACCGCGGTGCGCGAGCGCATCCCGATCCTCTCCATCTTGCTCAACAACTTCTCGATGGCCATCGAGCTGCCCATCATGAAGACCGCCACCGAGAAGTACCGCTCCACCGACATCAGCGGCCACTACGCGAACATGGCGAAGGCCTTCGGTGGCTACGGCGAGCGCATCAGCGAGCCCGGCGAGATCATTCCCGCGCTCAAGCGCGGCATCGCCAAGACCCGCGACGGCGTCCCCGTTCTGCTGGAGTTCATCACCGAGAAAGAGATCAACTTCTCCATCTTCAAGTAGCCGGTCTCCCTCCCCCACCCTCTCCCCGAATTGGAGAGGGTGGAGGGAGGGGTGAGGTAGGACGCAATGACCACATCGGCCACAAGCCCGGAAGCATGTGATCACCTCTTCGGAGAGCACGTCAACGCCAGCGATCTGGACGCCCTGATGTCCCTCTACGAGCCCGGGTGCAGCCTGGTTCAACGCGACGGCGGCGTGGCCCGTGGCCACGCGGAGATTCGCGTGGTGCTGAGTCGTCTCCTCGGCATGCAGGCCAAGATGAGCACCGAGATCGTGAAGGTCGTCCAGGCGGGTGAGGACCTCGCCCTGGTCTACAACGACTGGCGGATGTCGGCCAAGGGGCCCGACGGGCGCCCGATCGAAGCCGCCGGCAAGGCGATCGAGCTGGTGCGCCGCCAGCCGGACGGAACCTGGCGCTTCGTCCTCGACGATCCGTTCGCGCGCGGCTGAAGCGTGACGGCCCTCACCTATCGCTCGTCCAAGACGGACGTGCGGCTGAGCCCCATTCACGGCAAGGGCCTGTTCGCGAAGCACGCGATCGCCCGGGGTGAGATCGTAGCGGTCAAGGGTGGTCACGTGTTGACGGTGCCGCAGTGGGCTGCGCTCGAGCCCGCACTCGGGGCAGCCGAGATCCAGATCTCAGAGGACCTGTTCATTGCACCGGTGGACCAGGCCCAGCGCGACGGCTCCATGCTCTACACCAACCACTCCTGCGATCCCAACATCGCCATCCAGGGGCAGATCGTCCTGGTCGCGATGCGAGACATCGCCCCCGACGAAGAGCTCACGATCGACTGGGCCACCACCGACGACCTGGACTATGTATTGGACTGCCACTGCGGGAGGCCCCAGTGCCGCGGTACCGTCAGCGGCAAGGACTGGATGAAGCCGGAGCTGCAGGAGAAGTACGCGGGCTGGTTCTGCTGGTTCATCCAGCGGAAGATCGACGCCGCGGCAAGGCGATGAGGGTGCACCGCGCGAGCCGGCTGCGAGCGCTCCGCTGCATATGACCAGCTCGGCACCCGCCGAGCGCCCCTACGGTGACCTGATCACGACGACGCTCCGCGTGCTCACCTGGAACGTCTGGGGCCGCTTCGGACCATGGCGAGAGCGGGAAGCCGCGTTGATCGGAGCCCTCGAGGCCCTCGAGCCCGACGTCGTCGCCCTGCAAGAGTGCTGGTGCGCCCGGGGAGGTGAAACCCAGGCGGCGCGACTCGCCAAGGCCCTCGGGTACCATGCCGTCTACGGCGGCGGAACATTCCTCGCCGAAGACTGGGGAACCGGATCCGCGCTCCTGTCGCGATGGCCGATCGAACACCACGAGTATCGGGAGTTCCCGCGCTCCGCACCCGACATATGGGGTGGGTCGGCCCTGTTC
>Ga0207684_10001224_pt1 | contig 28556 bp, 23 predicted proteins | sample KBSK5501metaG_FD_184342 | JGI IMG/M metagenome (GOLD analysis project Ga0207684, IMG submission 184342) | Corn, switchgrass and miscanthus rhizosphere microbial communities from Kellogg Biological Station, Michigan, USA - KBS K5-50-1 metaG... | ecosystem: Host-associated > Plants > Roots >...
GCATACGATCGCTGCAACGGGACCCGATCCTATCAGCCAAATGCACCTCTGTCGCAGGCGATCCAATCCAATCGGTGCAAACACTGTGCTACCCATCAGGATCGTCGGCTGGCGCTCGTTCCAGACGGGTCGTAATCCGCGCCGCGTTCTTCGGATTGCAAACGGCCCGCTGGAAAACGTCAGCAGGCGCATCCCGACCATTTTTCCTACGATAATTCGGCAGAGATGATGCAGCAGCACCATTGAAATGTAGGCAACGAACAAAAGAAAAGGCAAAGGAATCAACGCCGAAGGCTGCGCTGCGACTGCAGCGATACATTTGGCTCCCAACAGGAACCACATTCCTACCGACACAACGATCAGTACCAACGTGGATGCGAGTCCATGCTTCCAACGCGATTTGCCTTGCATAAGTAGACGGTGACTCTATCGAAAACCTCCCGCCGAGGCCAAGAGCGAAGTTCCGGGGTTATGGTTACGGGTTCCGGGTTTCAGGCTGCGGGTTCCGCGGAATCGATCGTTGGTCTTGCCCGGAACGCGGAACCCGGAACCATAGCCCTGGAACCGGACCGCTATCGCGGGGATGCGGTTGACGCTCTGATGACGAGCTCCGGCGGAAAGACTTCTGTTGCAGTTCCTTTTTCTTTCTGGATCCTTGCCAGCAACAATTCGGCGGATCGCTTGCCCATGGCGCTGGTCGGCTGAGCAACGATTGTAAGCGGCGGATCGGAAAACTGGGCCCATCGAGCATCATCAAATCCTATCAGGGAGATTTCATCGGGAATTTTTATCTTTTGTTCTCTGAGAGCCGAGAGCGCTCCCGCAGTCATTTCGTTATTCGCCACAAAGAGCGCGGTTGGACGCTTTTCCAAAGACAGAAGTTTTTCAGCGGCGCGCCGTCCGGACGCTTCTCGAAAATCGCCGAACTCGACGTACTCTTTTGGGAGTTGCACTCCCGCTTCCCGCACAGCGCGACGAAAACCATTAAGACGGTTACGACTGTTCGACAGATGGCACGGGCCAGAAATCATCGCGATCCGTTTGTGGCCGAGCGACAGAAGGTGATCGGCCGCCAACTGGGCACCCAAGGCATTGTCTAGCTCGACCGTGTCCACATCTTTCAGGCCAGAACGCCGGTCCAGATCTATCATTGGAATCGCCTTCCGCTGGAGCGCTGCCAGAAGATCGACGTTACCGCCGGCCGAGCAATGGATTACGCCAGAGACTTGTCGATCGAGAAACAAGCGAACGGCCGCCTCTTCGTTCCTGCCGTCTTCGTCGGCGTTACAAATCAAAACGGTGAAATCGTTGGCTCGGGCGACATCTTCAGCCGCCTTGACGATCGCCGAGAAAAACGGATTACGGATATCCGGCACAATAATACCGATCGTGCGTGTCTGCTGCGTCCGTAGCGAGCGCGCGATTCCATTGAGTTGGTAACCATACCGGCGGACTCCCTCCAGCACACGCTTCCTCGTATCTGGGGCAACAGTTTCCGGCTTGCTTAGCGCACGCGATATAGTTGCCGTACTGACCTTTAGCCGCGTGGCAAGATCATTCAGAGTCATCAGAATAATCGTAGTCCTCGATGTCGCTTGTTCCAAGTTGATTGTCCGCGGCGCTGCCGCGGGTCGTCCGTCTACGGTCGACCGTCGACCGTTCCTGCGCCTATCGAAAAAGCTGCGATGGGTGTCGCAACGCGACAACAAAGCTTGACCAGGGTGATCCCGCAGCCGCGGGAGAACCCCTGGAAAACAGAGACGGGTGCGAGCAGGCCCTGTAAGGGAGTTAGAGTCGCGCGCGGCCCAACGTCTCCGGTCAGATTAAGGTGTTCCCAGTGGCACGGCTTCAGTCCGGCCGGGTCAAAGCCTCTTCGATCAACTCCTCCATCACGTCGCACGGTGTAGTTTTGCCGCGCGTACTGCGCCCCAGCAAAATCTCGAGTTGCTCCAACTCCGGCAGCCCTTCCTTGCGCCCGATTACTTTGAGATTTTTCGGAACGCTGCACCTGGCAAGCGCGGCTACTGCCAGGCCAGCTTCGACGGTTGTTACCAGGCCGGTCATACTCGGGCTACTGCAAACAATCCGGTACGGTAGATTTCCACGTTTCAGAGCCTGTTCGGCGCGGATGCGGCAAGCGCAACCGACGTCAAATAGCGCTACTGGAAGGGGACGCTTAGACCAGGCGTCGCTGTCCGCGACTGTCGCCCAACACATCGGCTCGTACCGAATAAACCGTCCTTTGATTCCCCTAGCCCGGGTCAGAATCGCCATATCGATTTTGTTATCCGCCAGCAGTGGCGCGAGAGCGGTGCTGGGAGCGCAAGTCAATTCGATTGTCACTCGCGGGTAGATATTGCTGAATTTTCGCAAAACATCAGGCAATAAAGATGAAACGTAGTCATCCGGCGCTCCCAGCAGGACTTGGCCCTGCACTTCTGGTTGCACCAGCGCCGACCACGTTTCGTCGTGCAGATTCAAGAGCCGCCTTGCATACGGCAGCAGCGACTCGCCGGTTCGCGTCAATTCCAGGTTTCTCGTGTCGCGAACAAACAATGGTTTCTCGATCGACTCTTCTAATCGTTTGATCTGCATACTTACGGCCGCCTGCGATCGAAAAACCGCTTGGGATGCTTTGGTGAAGCTGCGCGAATCAGCAACTGCCAAAAAAGTTCTCAGCCAATCGATGTTCAATTCGGGGAACATATTCATTCGAGATGGTTATCAGTCGGTTCAGTTTTATTCGTTAGATAAAACTATGTCCAACTCAGAGATTGATCAAGACGATCATGAATGCCTCATCGCGCCAGAACCTTGGCCAACCCATGGGCCAGTACATTTTAGCCAACCTCATACTTGGCACGATTGGCATTTTTGCCGAGCAGCTGAGAATGGACGCCAAGACCATCGTATTCTACCGCTGTCTGTTTGGAGCGGTTGCGATGGGCGCTTTCTATCTCCGGATTCGCTCTTTCCAAAGTGTACCGGCTCGCACCTGGTTTCTTGCGCTTTTCTCCGGCGTGCTGATGACAGGCAACTGGCTGTTCTTCCTGGAGGGACTGCTCCGCACTAGCATAGGCGTTGCCACGATCATTTTTGAAATGCAGCCATTTATCGTACTGATTGCCGGCTCATGGCTTTATCGAGAGGCGCTCGGACTCGCTAAGATTTTTTGGCTGTTAGTCGCTTTATTTGGTTTGGTCTTGGCTAGCCATCTCCAGGCTCGATCGATGAACGGCGATTACGCAATCGGGGTTATCTGCGTTTTGCTCTCAGCAACGTTTTACGCGGCCGGCGTCTTAGTCGGAAAAAGCTTGAATGCGATCAAACCGCAGATTGTGACGTTAATCCAATGCGTGGTTGGAGTCCTGATCCTCCCGATGACGGCCACGAAACTTTTCCAAACACACATCTCCCCTTCCCAATGGCCATGGCTAGCCGGCTTGGGTGTGATCCATACCGCTTTAGTTTATTCGATGATTCAAGCAGCGCTCCCGAGACTTCGTTCTTCCGCGATCGCAATTCTCCAGTTTGCTTACCCGGCCTCCGCGATTTTACTGGATTTCATCATCAACGGAAAACTTTTGTCGCCGGTGCAAATAGTCGGGTTGCTGCTGATCGTTTTATCAACGCTAGGGATGACGTTGGGTTGGACGTGGAAACGGAGCAGAAAGGCCGACGTAATGAACCGTTCAAGTCGCGCCATAGAGAGCCCGTCCGCCTGAGAGCAGGCGGAGTATCACGTCGCGAAGAGAGAACAGATCAAAGGTGAAGGTGATCAGTGCATGCGCGTCAAGTTAAGGATCGTAATAAGGGTGCAGTCACGCGCTGGACGGTCGAGCTAGGAAGCTCAACCCACAGTGAAGCTAGAAGCTTCGGCCGAATCCTCTGGATTCATCCGCCATTGGCGGATTGATCTTCTAGATCGACCTTCGCGACAAGCCTTTCGTCCGCATCCGCAAACACCTCAATCGAAATCTCGCCCGAGCAGCTGACCGCTGCGCGTGATCTTCAGTTTTATCTTAGCCCGGCTCTGACCGTAGTAAGTTTCGACTTTGTAGACTAGCCTGCCGTCGTCTTCGTCCAACGAGACTCGGCGAATCAGGCCATGGCGGGATTCGCGAGCAGCAATCCGCGCAACGGTTGGCGGCATTTCACCAGGGTCAACTTCCTGGCTCAAATCCATCAAACGCCCTCGCTCGGAAACTTTGATGGAGCCTTTGTGACGGCCACGAAAGTATTCGCACTGGTACGTTCGTCCCCAGGTATCATCGGAGCCGATTTCAGCTTTGATGATTCGAGCACCCGGAACGTACTGCGGATTGCCGCCATGGTTCTTCTTGGAATATACGAGATCGAAATTTTCGACGATGCATGTAGCCATGCTGGAAAAAGGTAGAAGAGCGCTGCCACCATCGCAAAAGTTCGGGTGCCGTGCATGCCTGCGTTTGCAGCAGGTTCGCCGCAAAAGTCGAGTGGAGAATGCAAACATTGACGCCGGCTGCTGATTCAAGATAAGTTGCGCCCTTCCCCCAAACCAGAACAAGCCATGAGCAGCATCGATGACTCCCTCTCCCCAGCCGCCAACGCATCCGATCAAAAAATGCTCGTTCGAGCTGTGGTAGCGAGCACCGTCGGCACGGCAATTGAATGGTATGATTTCTTCCTCTACAGCATCGTCACGGGGCTAGTTTTCGCGAAAGAATTCTTCCCGAAATCGGATCCACTCGTCGGCACGTTGCAGGCGTTCCTGATTTACGCAGTCGGCTTTGTTGCCCGGCCGGTAGGCGCATTCATCTTTGGGCACTACGGCGATCGCATCGGGCGAAAAGCAACATTGATTTCGACGCTTCTGTTGATGGGTATCGCGACGATGTTGGTTGCTTTTGTGCCGAACTACGCGCACATCGGCATCTGGGGCGCCGTCTGTCTGACCGTCCTCCGATTCATACAAGGAGTTGGCGTTGGTGGAGAATGGGGCGGTTCGGTTTTGCTCGCGATGGAGTGGACAAAAAGCTTCGGGAACCGGGGTTTCATTGCATCGTGGCCGCAGTTTGGCGTTCCGTGCGGTTTGTTCCTTGCAAATCTTGCTGTTGTCCCGTTCAGCACCGGGAATCAGTTTCTAGCCTGGGGCTGGCGAGTTCCTTTTCTACTGAGCGGGATTCTTGTCATCGTTGGCCTATGGATCCGGCTCGGCATTTTGGAGACGCCAACTTTCGCGAGACTCGTCAAAGAGAATAAGATCGAAAAGGCTCCAGCTGTTGCTGTCTGGCGGAATCATCCCGGCTCGATCATCTTCTCGGCTTTGGCGCGGCTCACGGAGCAGACGCCTTTCTATATTTTCACGGCTTTCGTTTTTGCTTACGGAACAGAGCATTTAAAACTGGATCGAACGCTTCTGCTGTACGCGATGCTGTTCTTCGCTTGCGCGGAATTTTTCTTAGTTCCGTTTGCCGGGCATCTGTCGGACCGGATTGGACGGAAGCGCCAGTATTTGATTGGAGCAGCGGCAACGATTCTTCTTAGCTTCGCATTTTTCATGTTGCTGGATTTGAAAGAGCCGGTGTTCGTCTTTGCGGCGGCTTTGATTGGTGCGGTTGCTCACTCAACGGTTTACGGACCACAAGCGGCTTTGATTGCGGAACAGTTCACACCGCGGATGCGTTACAGTGGCGCATCGATTGGCTATCAACTCGCATCGATCATCGCCGGAGGACCAGCTCCCCTGATTGCGACGTGGTTATTTAGTATCTACAAATCGGGCTATGCGGTCGCAATCTATATGGCGATCTGTGCCGCGATCGCGTTTGTCGCTGTCAGCTTAATGAAAGATTACTCCGGCAAGGATATCTCGCAGGAGTACGATCACGCGACGTTAGAGGAGTAAGGAATTCGGGCAGACTCTTCCTAGTCGCAATGCGACGACAAATCTCAGCCAGGGGTGATTCCGCAACCGCGGAAGAACCCCTGGTAGCGAATTCAAAAACATACAGGCCCTGAAGGGGCGGCAGAGATGGGCGTGCAATCACCCAGCGATCGACGCCTCTGCCATCCCTTCAGGATGGGTGACCTAAAACGATACCTACCAGGGGTTCTCCCGCCAAGGCGGGATCACCCCTGGCTGAGATCTGTAGTCGCTCCGCGACTACCTACCTTTGCGCTCTCGCCAACTTCTCTACTTCTCGTTTCATTAGCAGCCGCAACGCGCCGCCGCGTAAGCGGGTCAATTCTCGAAGCGACTTCGTTTTCGCCAGATCTCTAGCGATTTCGAGTCCGATCAGGTAGCCCATTCTCGAAGGCGACTCAGAGTTACGTTTGTAGGAGAAATATTCTGCAGCGATCGAATCATCGGCAGTTTCGAGCTGAGGAAGGAGCCGGCCAGCGTACACGGGAATTAACGGCGGGCCGTCACGAGCAAGTCTGGGATCCAACAAAATGTCGCCCAAGGGAGCCGTCGGATTCAGCAGCCGGCTTATATAAGTTGCCAAGCCTTCCTGCCAAAGTTGCCGGTACAACGGCAATTCGTTCACCGGCTTAGGTACTGGGTTCACCTGAAAATGATACAGATGGAACAGCTCATGCGAGAGCAAGACTCGAACAGGAAAAGTTGTGCCGTGGAACCTGGCTATACCATCGACTCCCAATAGCAGAATATGTGGATCGTCATCCGGTACTTTGCCGTCAAACCGGAAGAGAGAGAGCATCAGATAAACTCTCAAACGCGAACGATCGAGATCGGGAAAAAGCTTAACCAGAGCTTGCTCAACCGGGCCTGCAGTCTCGCGGAGTTGCTCGTGCACGGTCCGAATTTGCGGCAGGTAGCGAGGAAGAGCTCCGAGATAGAGTGAAAGGGAATCAATATCGGTTTTGAACACCTTAGGCCGGTTGTAAATCTCCGGGTGCGGCTGAATAACAATCTCGGAAAATCGTTGCGCTCCGGCTCTTCGATCTGCTGGAGCTTGTTCCAAATAGCGGAACAAGTCCGGCACCAGATCGTTGATCATCGTATTTTGTGCGCGGCCATCGTAACCGAACCCAAACAATAGAATGAAAAAACTGACCGCTCGATTCATTGCGCTCTCTTTCACAGTTTGCCGATGATTATTGTTTGCCAGCTTTTCACGAACAAGGCGCAACCGCTTGACACTGAACCGGGCTTCTGCTCCGCTTCGCGAGGCCGTTTAACCGGCTGGAGATCTAAAACAGGAAGATCCCATTCATATGGCGAACAATGGAATGTCAGCGCTGGGACGCACTCTGCTACGGCCTTTTCCCAAGCTTAAGGCCCGGCTGCGCCGACTACGCGATGCTTACAGAGAATCGGGTAGACCTCCTTACAAACCCACGGCAACGGTTGATTTTGAGCATGCATCGGGAGAAAAACGACTCGATCCATTTCATTTGGAGGAGATGATTTCGGATGTGGTGGAGTCAGACCGGCGTATCGAAATCGCTGTTCGATGCCGAGACATGGATGGTGTCCCCCGTGTTGCAGAAGCGGGAGCGGTCCGCCATCTGGAAGACGGTTCCCCAATACAGATCATGCACAACGGGTTGCGCGTGCTCGCTGACGGCTACTACGGCGACTGGAATACCCGGCTTATCGAGCTTTGCCATGGCTGCCACGAACCTCAGGAAGAACGGGTGTTTCATGAAGTGATGCAGCGGATTTCGCCCAACGCCACTATGATAGAGCTCGGTGGTTATTGGGCTTTCTACAGTCTTTGGTTTCTATCGGGTGGAAAAGAGCGGAAAAGCATCGTACTGGAGCCAGATCCTAAGCATTTAGCTGTTGGAGAAACCAATGCCCGCCTGAATAAGTTATCGGCGAAATTCGTCCAGGGCTTTGCCGGCAAAACGCCGCTCCCACCGACGCCATTCAAGACGCTTACATCCGGGGAGATCCCGGTACCGAGAGTGAGTGTCCAGTCGTTGATGGAAAGCCACGGGATCGAGGAATTGAACGTTCTCCACTGCGATATCCAGGGAGCCGAGTTTGAAGTTTTGCAAGGCTGCCAGCAACTGTTCCGGGATCGGCGAATCGAGTTCCTTTTTGTCTCCACGCACTATTTCGGGCCCGAGTTTGATCCATTGATTCATCAGCGTTGTCTGGCGCTCATCTTGAATTGCGGCGGAAAGATCATTGCCGAGCATGACATACATGAATCGTTCAGCTGCGACGGATTGATCGTCGCATATTTTGGCGACGATCCGCAGAAAGCAGCTCCGGTGCCGGTATCATTTAATCGCTATTCTCAAACCTATTTCCGGAATCCGCTCTACGATGTCGCGATCATGCGACGGCGAGGGTGAGTTCCGCGTTCGCAAAACCTGTTAGCTTTCCGCGTCCTCGAGGCCGCGATAAATCGCGGCCCTACCGACGATAGACCATGTCCGACGATCGGTAGGGTCGCGATTTATCGCGACCTCGTGCGTATGCCATCCACGCCGGGCGCCCTTGACCAAAAGAGAGAGACGGAAGCGAAACCACTCCCGCGAGAGTGGAAGCGTTGCGGGCGCGGTAGAAATCGTGACCATACCAATGATATTCGCTGCGGAAATCAACAGTAAACCGCAGACGGAAGACGGAAAACCGCAGCGCTGAAGGCGCGGCGATTACCAATTCGGAACCAGCACCGCGGCGCCTTGGATTTGACCGGCTCGCAACTGGTTGAGTGCCTCGTTTGCTTCGGACATTGGGAATGCAACGGTCTCGGTGTGGATCTTGGTTTGGGCGGCAAGATCCAAGAACGATCGAGCGTCGGCGCGGGTAAGATTCGCTACCGACCAGATGCTCCGTTCTTGCCAAAGCCAAGCGTAAGGGAATGCCGGGATATCGCTCATGTGAATGCCGCCACAAACGACGCGGCCACCCTTGCGAACAGCCCGCAGAGCCGCTGGAACGAGTGATCCAACCGGAGCGAAAATGATCGCTGCGTCCAGTTGAACCGGCGGTAACTGATCCGAATCGCCGGCCCAGCTTGCTCCTAATCTCCGAGCAAACTCTTGCCCCCGCGTCGCGCCTCCTCGTGTAAACGCGTAGATTTCACGCCCTTGGTAGATGGCAACCTGAGCGATGATATGAGCGGCAGCGCCGAAACCGTAAATGCCGAGCCGCTGTGCGTTCCGCCCCGCTTTGACCAACGAACGGTAACCGATCAGTCCGGCGCATAGTAACGGAGCCGCTTCGGCGTTTACATAAGAGTCAGGAATCGGAAAGCAGAAAGAGGCTTCAGCGACAGTATACTCGGCGTAACCACCATCCAGAGTATATCCAGTAAACCCTGGGCGATCGCAGAGGTTCTCTTCCCCAAGCCGGCAATAAAGACATTCGCCGCAGGTATGGCCCAGCCACGGAATACCGACGCGCGCACCGAGATCAAAGCCGGTAACACCAGGGCCAGCTTCAACGACTTCGCCGACAATCTCGTGGCCAGGGACCAGAGGTAACTTTGGATTCGGCAGATCTCCATCGATCACATGACGGTCGGTCCGGCAAATGGCACATGCCAATACACGAACCTTGATCTGCCCTGGGCCCGGCACGGGGTCAGGAATCTCTCGTTCCTGCAACGCCGTGCCGACCTTCTCAAGAATCATCGCCCGCATAGGCTAGAGGCGTTTGCGCGGTGTTCGCCGCTCGGCGTTCGACCCTTCTTCCCAGTTGCATGACCAGATTGGCGGCAACGATCAGGCCACCGCCGATGATCAAACTCGACGACAGGCTTTCATTCTTGTAGTCGAGCCGCGTCCACTGCGCGATCAACGAAGGAAGAAACAACGCGAACATCGAAGCGAACACTGGTTCTGCGGTATAAATCAGTCCGGCTTCTGTCGAGGTCACTGCCTTCTGCCAATGATTCGATAGATTGAACGCGCCCAGCGTGCAGAGCAAAACCAGGGCCGCAAGCAAAACGAGAATTGGCACGGACTCAAACGGGACCGCGTAATGCCTTGGATCTTTATTACTGAAGAGAGCGAGGAGAAGAAATATCAGGCCAACACCGAGAAACATGAATGTCGATGCGACGCGCGTACGGTTTCTGGCGTAAATCGGGCGTTCCAAACACAGAATCATTCCAGTAAAAAGGACAGACCCTAACAGAGTCTCAAGCTCGCCTCGACCCAATCGGAACGCCTGCCAGTTGACCCGCGATAGGACGCCGACTCCGATAACGACGAACACACACGCGATCCAGATTTTTACTTCTGGCAGCCGGCGGTTTCGGGCTGCGTGGTAAAGTGGGAGAATCACGCTGTAAGCCGGCGTGAGAAAAGCTGATACAGACGCATCACAATAGGCAAGACCATCTACTTGAAGAACCATGCCGAGCCCTAAGAAAAAGCTGAGCTCAATCCCTTGCCCCCATTCCAGAGCGGTGGCGCTGGCAAGCATACGCCAGCAAAAGAGCACCATGATCAGTCCTGCCGCCAGGAAACGCAGACTCCCTTGCAGACCCGCGATGAACCAGCTCGACTCATTCTCCATCGCAGGCATCAGAAGCGCGTTTAACGCCTTCATTGCGGGGAAACTGAACCCCCAAAGCAAGCAGGCTGATGTCAGCACAATCAGCGCAATAATATGCCGGTTTTGACTCCGCATTTTTACCCTTTCCTCAGTGCAGGGAAGATATCGTAAATTTCGTCCTCGGTCGGGCGCCGAATTTTTTTCACCGTGATCTGTTGAGCCTGGCCATTCAAATCAACGGCGAATTCATCCCCCGCCTGACGATCCTCCAACGCTCTACCCAGGGGTGAATTGTATGGAATTGGGATAACGTCGCCCTGACTCGGAAGATGATGATCTCTGGCCCCCGCAATCAGCAGTATCATCTCCTCACCTGATTCATTGATGGCTACGATGGTGCCGATTTCAACTTTTTGAGGCGGATCGGATCCAACCCATGATAGCGGGTCCACGACAATGTGGCCCTGCGCGATGAGATGGTTCATTTCATGAGTCAATCGCCGTTGGATTCGGCCCATTGTCCGAAATTTTTCTTTCGCCGCCTGGTAAGGGGCGTTCTCGCTCAGGTCACCATCGAGCTTGGCGATTTTCGCTTCACGCAGTGCTTCGTTCTTGCTCGCGACCGTCGTCTCGAATTTTTCGCCGAGCTCCCATGCGCTCACCGTCGAAAGTATGATTTTCTCTGGCATACAGATAAGGTCTACCGTCGACCGTCTACCGTCCACCGCGTTCCGTCGACCGTCTTCCGTCTTCCGACGACCGTGGACCGTGGCATCTGGATATTGGCGGCCGGGCCTGCCGACCCTACAGGAAGCAAAATATGTACGCGGCAGCAAATTGGAAACGGAAGACGGTTGACCGGAAACGGTTAACGGCCGCACTGTAAGTGCGGCTTTTGTTGACTGTGACGCGGCGACTGGTAGAGCTATTACCATGCGTTATTTGATCGCTGTTCTTGCTGCAGGCGCGCTCGTGACGACTTCTGTCCCGATCGAAAAGCTGGATGAGCAAGTAGCGGGATTGCTCGGCGAAGGAAACAAGATCAGCCTCAAGTAGAACGCCGACATCCGCCTTCGCCAAGGCTACGGCGGACAGGCCGCCGATAACGAAATTCTGGCGCATTTGGAGGGGCGTTGCTTGCAACGCCCGGCCAGTCTAGAAATCAAGGGTTGCTATGGATGACAAACAAACGAATGCACCGGCCATTGGTGTGATCGGTGGAAGCGGGCTCTATGAGATAAAAGGATTGGAGGATTTGAGGGAGGTAGCCTTAGAAACACCGTTTGGTGAACCTTCGGATCATTTGGTTTCGGGAAAATTATTTGGTCGGCAGGTTTATTTTCTGCCGCGGCACGGCAAGGGGCACCGGCTTTTACCGACGGAAATAAATCATCGAGCAAATATCTACGCGCTCCGCTCTCTGAATGTCCGCTGGGTAATCAGCGTTGGCGCGGTCGGCAGCCTCCAGGAGGAATACGAGCCCAGAGATATCGTGCTGCCTTCACAATTTTTCGATCGGAGCAGCCGGCACACGCCAACGACCTTTTTCGGCGAAGGCATTGTGGCGCACGTCGGATTTGCGGATCCAACTAGCGATCAATTGCGCCAACTCATTTTCGAAGCCGGCTCAAATCTAGGATACAAAGTCCATAATGGTGGCGTCTATATACAGATGGATGGACCTGCGTTCTCGACGCGAGCCGAATCAGAATTCTATCGAAGACAAGGATTCGCTATCATTGGTATGACAAATTTATCGGAGGCTAAGCTCGCCCGCGAGGCTGAGATTTCCCTTGCCTCGATGAACTTCGTAACCGATTACGACTGTTGGCGAGTAGAGCAGGAAGCCGTAAGCGCCCAGACCGTAATTGAACACCTGGCGGCAAACGCCGAAGCCGCGCGAAAGATACTGCCAAAGATAATCGACCAGATTCCATCACAACCGAGTTGGCCTGAACATCATGCGCTCGACTCAGCTTTTGTGACGGATCGAAAACGCTGGCCGGAATCTACTCTCAAAAAGCTAGAACCTATTCTTAACCGATTTGTATGAACGCATTACGTCTTTTAATGCCAGCACTGGCGATTGGGCTTGTGGTTCCTGTCGCTCGTGCGCAGGAAGCTCCTCAAGGAGCCCAGCCGTCGACAGCACCATCGTCTTCGCCAGCTGCTACTCAGAAGATTGGGACTTATTCTGAGGCGCACGTAGACGGGCCTTATATTGCGATGACTTTTGACGATGGACCGAGTGCTGAGAACACCCCTCGCCTGTTGGACATTCTTAAACAACGCAATATCAAAGCCACGTTCTTCCTGCTGGGCGAAAATGTTGTACAGAACCCTGAAATCGTGAAGCGAATGCTGGCGGAGGGACACGAAATTGGCAACCACTCGTGGGATCATCCGCAGCTTTCCAAGCTGTCGGACGATCGAGTCACGTCAGAATTGGCGCGGACCTCCGACGCCATTCGGGAAGCCTGCGGTTATACCCCGAAAATCATGCGACCGCCATACGGAGCCATCACCAAACGCCAACGTGAGTGGATTGCCGATAAATTCGGTTTGAGCACAATCCTTTGGTCAGTCGACCCGCTCGACTGGAAACGCCCCGGGTCCGCGGTTGTATCCAGGCGGATTCTGGCCGGAGCAGAACCAGGAGCGATAATCTTATCGCATGATATTCACAAGCCGACGGTGGACGCGATGCCAGCGACCTTCGATGCTCTTTTGGCAAAGGGATTCAAGTTCGTGACTGTCAGCGAGCTGATTGCGATGAACAAGCCTGCTCCGCCCAAGCCCGAAGCACAGACCTCCAATACCCAAAAGACGTCCGACGAAAAGCCGGTGCCTGCGCGGAACACTAAGGTCGATCCTGCGACCGGCAAACCGGGAGCGATGACTCGCGGTGCCGTACCGGGCAACCCTGGCCAGAGCGTGGCTCCGACAGGTGGCCAGTAGCAGTGTTACTACGGCGCCGAAGAGCCGCAGCGAGCTTGGTCGCGCAGGCCTGTCTCGCCGTAGCCTGGGCGATTTCTCGTGACCTGAGATCCAAAGCGGGTTAGAGCCGTTAGCGTCTTGGTTCTAAACAATGGTCGGTGAGAAATACCTTGAACTCCGCTCTCAGCTTGGCGCTTCGCTAGGCTCACTCGCAGCGCTGGCGCAACAAGTCGGTGCACCGGAAGAGACTCTGCAAAACTTGCAGAACCTGGCCAATCAGCTGCATCAGCCGTTTCTCTTTGTCGTAGTGGGCGAAGTCAAGGCAGGAAAGTCTTCCTTGCTGAACGCACTTTTTGGCCGGGACTTCTGCAAAGTCGACGTTCTGCCGGCGACTGACCGAATTTATGTTTTTACTTACGGTGAAACTGAAAGAGACGCCCAGCTCTCGGAACATGTAACCGAACGGTTCCGCCCGATCGATTTCCTGAAGGATTTTAATATCGTCGATACACCGGGAACGAACACCATCGTCGCGAACCATCAGGAGATTACAGAAAAGTTCATTCCGGTGGCGGACCTGATCGTATTCGTTTTTTCAGTCACCAACCCTTGGGCGGCTTCAGCATGGGATTTTCTTCGCCTGCTAGGCCGAGAATGGAAGAAGCGGATCGTTTTCGTAGTGCAACAGGCCGATCTTCGGACGCCTGAAGAAGTTGAAGTGGTCATGCGGCACCTGGAACAGACGATCCTCCAGATCTTGGGCGATAGTTGTCCGATATTCGCCGTGTCAGCCAAAAAAGCGTTCCTGGCGAAGACAGATCCGACGCAGAAGTCGCTTTGGCCGGAAAGCGGCTTAGGAGCGCTGGAAGACTGGATCAATCAGACTGTTTCGCAGAGCGACGAACGGGGCGGCAAATTGCGATCCGTCGCTCAAACTGCTCAGGTCATTACGGGCGGGCTCCGCGCGCGCATTCAAGGGTCATTAGATATTTTGAAATCGGATCAGGAGAAGCTGACCGCGATTCGCGGCACGTTCGATTCGCGGAAACAACAGACGCAGCGCCAGGTTGGCGGGTTCATCCGCGAAATCGAGCAAGCTTACGACACGTGCAGGGCGCGCGGAGAAAGACTCCTCGAAGAACGCCTGACATTTGGTCAAACGATCAAGATGATCTTCTCCGGCGGTCGTTGGGAAAAGGATTTCCAGGATCATGTGGAAGCCGATGTCAGGAAAGAAGTGCAGACCCGGATCGAGCACGCGCTGAATTTACTAGAGACCGATCTCCGATCGATTTGGGAGGACCTGCAGGAGCGAGTGAATCTTCAATTTGCGGCAGATACGCGTAAGCAGGTTCGCGCGGCGATCCCGGGATTTCTGAGCCAGCGCCAGGCCGTACTCCAGCGGCTACAACTGACTTTGGTCGAGCAAATGTCGGATGCCAGGATCAAAGAACAACTACAGGATCTCTTTGGAGAGACGGCTCGGTGGTTGAGGGTTCCGACGGGTGTGGCAGCGGCAGGCGGTCTTGCCACGATCATAGCGGCACTGACTCACACGGCTATCCTCGATGTAACCGGCACTGTTGCCAGCGTTGCCGCAATCACGGGAACACTCTACGCAGTCTGGCGGCGGCGCAAGATCCTTCGCCAATACCGGGAAGAGATGAATCAGAAACGTGAAGAGCTGTCGGACGCAGTGGAGACCCAGCTGAGGCACGCGATCGATGCTTTCTATTACGAGGTTGGTCAGACGTTCGCGCCTCTGGAAAGTTTCTGTGAAGCTGAAACCAAGCGGCATGTACCTCTGAAAGAACAGATTGATCGCATCGACGCGAGCATCGGCACGATCAAGGCGCAGGTCGGGTAGGCGTTTGGCGTTTGGCGTTTGGCGTTTGGCGTTTGAATTTTGGCGTTTGGCGTTTCGCGTTTGGCGTTTCGCTGTAGGGCGGTAAGGGCTGCCGCCTTACAAGCGCGGAGTTGTCACAACTGCGCGCTTGTGGCAGTCTCCGCGCATCGCATTTTTCATGAGTCGATTCGCCCGGAGACTGTTCAGCGCGATTGCGATGTGGCTGGTTGCGCTGTTCGTAATCTTTTCAGCAAACGAGATCGTTTTCTTGTTGCTCGTGGCTTCTATGGGGCTAACCGGCCTGTGGGAGTACTACCAGATGATTGAGCAAGCCGGGCTGCGCTGCTTCAAAGCATTTGGTATGGCATGCGGGGCGGCCTGTTTCGTTGGCAATTTCCTGGTTCTCCGCACGAATAGCCAAACATGGGCCTACGATTTCGAAATGTTCGTGCTCCTGATTTTTCTGTTCGGCGTTTTTGCCCGTCAAATGTTCCGGCAAACCACCAAACGGGATCCGGTCGAGACGATGGCCTACACCCTGTTCGGTCTGCTGTACGTGGCCTGGCTATTTAATTTCCTCGAAAAAATCGTGTATGTGGTTCCGCGAGCCCCGGACGGTGCGACGGTTGGGCAATTCTACGTGCTCTATCTCGTCGTGGTGGCAAAATTCAGCGATATGGGCGCCTACCTTGTCGGGAGCCGGATCGGAAAGCATCAGATGATACCGCATATCAGCCCAGCAAAGACCTGGGAGGGCTTTTTCGGCGCGCTTGCTTTCGCGGTACTCGGAAGTCTTGCAGTGATTTTCTTGATGCCGAAGCATTTGGCGTGGTTGAATCTGTTTCACGGGATCGTGCTCGGCCTGATCATTGGATGCGCGGCGATGGTGGGCGACCTGGGAGAGTCCATCGTGAAGAGAAGCGCCGGCGTGAAAGACTCTGGATCGGTGCTACCGGGCATCGGGGGCATGTTGGATCTTATTGACAGCTTGCTGTTTACTGCTCCTCTACTCTTCTTCTATCTCAGATTCCTGCTTCGATGAGAAAACGTCGCGTCATTTTGCTCGGCTCCACCGGCTCCATCGGGGCGAGCGCAATCAAAGTCGCAGAAACTATTCCGGATCGGATGGAAATCTTGGGCATGGCGGCAAGGCGAAGCGCTGTGAAGCTGGCCGAAGCAGCCAATCGACTTAGACCGGCTGCCGTCTGTATCGTCGATGCAACCCAGGAAGATAAGCTTCGCTCAGCGTTGACCTATCGCCCCAAGGTTTACGCCGGCGAGGCAGGGCTGGTCGAACTCTCTACTAATGCTGCGGCTGACATGGTCTTGGTGGCAATCATCGGGACTGCCGGGCTGCAGCCTGCCTTGGCCGCGGTGGATTCTGGGAAAGATCTGGCTGTGGCTAGTAAAGAGATCCTGGTTATGGCAGGCGAGATCGTGACGAGTCACGTTCGCAAAAAAGGAGTGCACTTGTTGCCCGTCGACAGCGAGCATAATGCAATTTTCCAGTGCTTAGAGGGAAAACGCCCTGAGGAGATCGAGAATTTGATTTTGACCGCGTCTGGCGGGCCATTTCGCACATTGCCGGCTGATAAGCTTAAAGATGTGACCGTTTCTGACGCTCTAAAACATCCCACGTGGAAAATGGGGCAAAAAATCACGATCGATTCAGCGACGCTCTTCAATAAAGGCCTCGAAATGATTGAAGCGCATTGGCTCTTTAACGTGCCGATGAACAAGGTCCAAGTTGTAGTGCATCCACAGAGCATCGTGCACTCGATGGTCGAATTTGTTGATGGCTCGGTTCTTGCTCAGCTAAGTCATTCGGATATGTGTTTCCCGATTCAATATGCGGTTACCTGGCCGGATAGGGTGCCGCATGCGCTGAAGCCATTGCGTTTTGCGGAGGTTCAACGTCTCGAATTTGAAGAGCCGCGCTATGATGTTTTCCCAGCATTGAATCTGGCACGAGCCGCTGGCCAGGCTGGCGGCCTGCTACCGGCCGTATTGAATGCTGCAAATGAAATTGCAGTCGAAGCTTTTGTTGAAGGACGCATTGCTTTCACTGAAATCTGGCAATTAGTCCACTGCGCCATGGAAAATTGCTCCAATTTGGCGAGACCCCTCCTGGATGATATAGTCCGGGCAGATCTGCAGGCCCGCGAGTTTGTACGCGAGGCAATTGCAACACGTTAGTATATGATTCTGAACATCTTACGCGTAGCGATCACTATCGCTGAGGTAATCCTGATCTTTAACCTTCTCATTATCGTGCATGAGCTTGGCCATTTCCTGGCAGCTCGCTGGCGCGGACTTCAGATCGACAAGTTCGGCATCTGGTTTGGCAAACCCCTCTGGAAGAAGACGATCAAGGGGGTCGAATTTAGCCTTGGCAGCATTCCCGCCGGCGGATTCGTTTTGCTCCCCCAGATGGCTCCCATGGAGGCCGTCGAAGGGAAGGCCAGTCACCCACGGGAGAATCTTCCGCCGATTAAGCCCTTGGACAAAATCATCGTCGCGTTTGCAGGTCCACTCTTTAGTTTCCTGCTCGCGGTCTTATTCGCCTTGATTGTGTGGGTCGTCGGCCGCCCGGCATCGGAGGCCGATACCACGACGACGATTGGTTACCTGATACCAAACGAGCCGGCGGCGAAAGCCGGGTTTCAAATCGGGGACAAGCTTCTCGAAGTTGACGGTCACCCTGTTTCTCGGTTTTCCGGCGCAATCAATAGCGTCATGTGGTACGTCGTCCGGAGCGAACGAGCAGAAGGTGAGACAATTCCGTTTAAGGTTCAGCGCGGCGACCAGGTATTGACGGTTAATTCAGGATTTTCAAAACCGCAGACAGACGGTTGGTGGGAGAGAGGCAGCCTGAAACAGGTCGGAATATGGCCGGCTGTAACACCGATCGTGGCGAAGGTGGATCCGGGTTCGTTAGCGGATCAGGCCGGGATCCGAGCCAACGATGAAATCCTCGAAGCCGACGGACAGAAACTTTACCATCCTCAGCAGCTCTTTGAGCTGGCTCAGAAAGACCCGGCGAAGCCATTGATCCTCGCCGTCAATCGGAGTGGAAAGCTGATTGAGCTGAAGGCCTCTTTAGGACATCCCGTTATTGAGAGCGTGATCAAGAACAGCCCGGCGGAAGTGGCTGGCATCCAAAGGGGGGACCGAATTCTGGAGGCGAACAATCAGCCGGTGAGCGACCCGAGCGTGGTCGTGAAGGAGGTCCAACAACATCCAGATAAGGTGTTGAGCCTCACGATTCAGCACGGTACAGAAACGAAGACCTTGCGTCTTCTGCCTGCGACTCCCGACTCGCCCGCCGCTCCCGACGCGCAGAATAAGCCGATGGCTGGATTCAGACTCGAATCAGAGCTGCGCTCCGGGCTTGCGTTCGACAATGGCGGTCGCATGACAATCGTGCATACATCGCCGCTTGAACAGATAACAAACGCTGTGAAGACAGTGACTGGCACGATCGGGGCGCTGCTGGCACCGCAATCGGATATTAAGCTCCAACACATCAGCGGCCCGGTGATGATCATGCGCACGTACTATTTGCTGTTCGAAAGCGATTTCGGATGGCAGCTCGCGCTCTGGTTCAGCGTCGTCTGCAACATCAACCTGGCGATTCTCAATATGTTACCAATCCCGGTGCTGGACGGGGGTCACATCCTTTTAGCGATCGTTGAGGCTGTTCGCCGGCGTCCGATCAACATCCGGATCCTTGAGGTTCTGCAAGGGGCCTGCGCATTGCTATTCATAGGCTTCATGCTCTATGTGACTTTCTACGACGTACAAGACTTGCCCTGGAACGCTAAGCAGCGAGTCCGATTTAATACCCCGGCTAAAGCAGCGCCACCCGAGGCTAGATGAGTTACCTGCCTTTTTGTCCTGATCCTTTGACTTACCACCGGCGCCTGACGCGCGAAGTAAAGGTTGGCAAGGTCGGTGTAGGTGCCCATAACCCGATCCGTGTCCAATCGATGATCACGTGCGACACGATGGACACCGAAGCCTGTATTGAACAGACCATTGAGCTAGCCAACGTCGGTTGCGAGATAGTTCGCATCACCGCCCCCACAGTAAAGGACGCGAAAAATCTGCAACATATCAAGAAAGGGCTTTTGGCTCGAGGATGTGACGTCCCGATTGTGGCGGATATCCATTTTAAACCGGAAGCAGCTATGGAAGCCGCTCAGTGGGTCGAAAAGGTCCGCATCAATCCGGGCAACTATGCCGACTCCAAGAAGTTCGCGATAAAGGAATACACCGATGAACAATACCTGTCGGAGTTAGAGCGGATTCGGGAGCGGTTCAGTCCGCTAGTTCTTCTCTGTAAGGAGCGCGGAATCAGCATACGGATTGGCACCAATCACGGCTCACTGAGCGACCGTATCATGAACCGGTACGGAGACAGCCCGCTGGGAATGGTTGAGAGCGCATTAGAGTTTGCCCGAATCGCTCGTGACCTCGGGTTCCATGATTTCATCTTTTCGATGAAGGCGAGCAACCCAAAAGTGATGATTTCGGCGTATCGCCTTCTGGTAGCGCGCCTTAATGAAGCCGGACCCGACTGGAATTACCCTGTTCACCTCGGTGTGACTGAAGCCGGCGACGGCGAAGATGGCCGTATCAAGAGTGCGATCGGAATCGGCTCCCTTCTGGCAGACGGTATCGGCGATACCGTTCGGGTTTCTCTCACTGAAGACAGCGTGCACGAGATTCCTGTCGCAAAAGAGCTGGTGGCCGAGTATAACCGACGCCAGGCGGCACCGGCTTCGGGATTCAAACCCGGTGTTGAACTCTCGTTCGATCCTTTCAGTTTCGTCCGCCGCCCGTCAGAGCGAATACATCTACCGGCCATTGATCCTGCGAAGGCGGAAACTGCCGGCACATCCGTAGGTGGTGAGGAGACGATCAGAGTTATCGTCCGGCAAAAGACTTTCGATCAGGTTGCCCACAAGCTGGATCGCATGGGTGACTTTCAGCCCGAAGCGACCGTTGAATCTGCGAATGTGGCTGCGATCGATCCGAGGGATTCTGAAGCGATTGGCCGGATCAATAGCCAGACCAAGCCACAGCTGGTCACAGTCAAAGATAGTATTGATCTTCCCGTCATCACTGCCTATCGGATTCTGGCTGCAGGGGTTGACTCCCGGCACCCGATTCTATTGAAGGACACTCTTACCGCTTCCACTGATCCGAACCGGCCTTTTATCCAGACACTTTTGGAATCGTCCACTAACATCGGAGCTCTGCTGTGTGACGGCATCGGCGACGCGATTCTCATCCAGGGCGAAGAGGCTCCGGGCCAATCATTACGCCTCGCCTACAACATTTTACAGGCGGCAGGTGCGAGACTCTTCAAGACCGACTACGTCGCCTGCCCCTCGTGCGGGCGTACGCTGTTCAATCTTCAGACGACAACCGCGCGGATCAAAGCCGCCACTAACCACCTTAAGGGCGTTAAGATCGCCATTATGGGGTGCATCGTGAACGGTCCCGGGGAAATGGCAGACGCCGATTTCGGCTATGTTGGGGGTGCGCCCGGGAAAGTGAATCTTTACGTGGGTAAGAAGGCGGTGAAGTTCAACATTCCGGAAGCCGAGGCAGTCGACCGCCTGGTAGACCTCATCAAGGAGCATGACCGCTGGTTAGAGCCCCAGGAGCTGGCGGGGGCGGGTTCGGTCTCGGTGTAGTGCCGGGGACATTGACTCGTCTGCGGTTCAGGTCGCGCGGGAGCGCGAACGCTACCCGCGCTGGATGCTGGTCATGTGAAAAGGCTACGCCGCACCCTCGGTGGTAGGGCCGCGCTCTTGCGCGATCTGAACCCAGCGCGCCTATTTCGGTCATACCCTCAATGAAACAAGCCACGCAACCAGTTTAAGAGCGTCTTCTTCGCGGGGCGTCTGGAGGCGTAATGCTTTCGCGAATTGTGATTGACTACGTGGGTCGATACTTTGTGCTTAGTGTTAGAAGCAAGTACCGGCGGAGGCGTCGGAGGCGCAGGCAAGAAATCAGTCGACCAAATCCAGAGCTTTCCTTCTTCTCCAACAGCAGCGATCCAGCGACCATCGGGCGACCAGCCAACTGACCAAACAGCCTTGTCAGTTGCCAATAAGTCCCAGCGGCCTTTCCCATCAGGATACTGAACACAATTGACTCGGCCATCCTCGCCACAACTTACAATCCAATCTCCCTTCGGCGACCAGGCTATGCGCCGTGTACCCTCGATGCCGGACCCATGCAGCTGCGCCTGGTATGCCAGATCCCCAGTCTCAGCACTCCGCACCACAACCCGGCCGTCCTGCAGCGCGGTCGCTATCCACTTTGCATCCGGAGAATAGCGCACGCCGTTCACCTCGTCCCTTCCATAGCCAAACGGGGGCCGATACGTCTTCGGGATTTCTTGGCGCCTCCATTTCAACTCGGCGCTGACTGAATCGAACAAAAGGAGGCGGCTGCCGTCATGGCCGGTTCCCACAGCAAAAAAGCGGCCGTCGGGCGACCAATCGATCGCGAGTCCATCACCGTCCAGCTGAATCGCTGCTCTCAAAAAGCCGCCCATGTCCCATTCTTTTGCCAGGCCGCTGTAATCTGCTGCCAAGAGGGATGATCCGTCCGGCTTCCAGGAAAGATCAAAAATCCAGGCACCCTGAAAGAACTTCTTCTGGAGAACGCCATCCTGCCAAAGCTGAACGGTTCCGTCCTTTCCTGCGGTCGCAAGAGTACTGTTATCCCGCGCCCAGGCTAGGGCCCAGACCTCCTGCTGATCCGTATTAAAGGTCCGTTCCTCGACGAAATCCGGCATCTGGTAAATACGGACCGATCCACGTCCCCCAATCGCAAGCCGCTGGCTGTCGGGCGACCAGGCAAGGCTATAAAGTCCAAGATCGATTTTTGCCGTCTTATCTGGCGACCGTGGCTCGGTGCTCGCCATCGGCAGGAGCTGCTGGGCAACCCCAGAGGAACAGATGCACCCGAGCAGAAAAACCAGCGCGGACAAGATACTAAAACCGGGGCCCAGATCGCAAATGCCCCGGTACCCTGGCTTTATCAGAGGAAGAAATTCGAGAAATTCCGTCTTAAATCTCGTATTCTGCCGTTTCCAGCTGAAGCCGAGGCAAAAGAGTGTCCAAAAGTCTCCCAACCGATTCCTCGACGGTTTCATTATCAGTGTGAATCGCTATCTCCGGATTCGCGGGAGCCTCGTAGGGTGCATCTATCCCGGTAAAGTTTTTTATCTCACCCGAGCGAGCTCGTTTGTAAAGCTTCTTCGGATCGCGTTCTTCGCAAACGACTAATGGCGCTGCAACATAGGCTTCCACAAAATCCACACCGCCGCTCAAAACAATTTCGCGGGCGCGCAACCGATCCATCCGGTATGGCGAGATAAAGGATGTCAGCACAACCATGCCGGCATCAGCCATTAGCTTTGCAACCTCTGCGACCCTGCGGATGTTCTCGATTCTATCATCCGGAGAAAAACCGAGATTGGCATTCAACCCGTGGCGAACGTTATCGCCATCGAGGACGTAGGTCTGCATCTGACGATTGAAGAGCTGGACTTCAAGTGCACGAGCGAGGGTCGATTTCCCCGCGCCAGATAAGCCGGTAAACCACACCACCATTCCCCTATGCCGGTTGCGCTCGGTTCGGAGTCGATGATTGACCTCGCTATCTGACCAGAAAATGTTCGTGCTCTCGACCTTCGCCAAATCCACGTAGACGCCGCCGAAAATTATTCCTCCTCCGGCGAGATCGCGATCATCGACAATCACGAACCGACCGGTACTCGGGATACGGTGGTAGTTATCCATGACCAGAGGCGCCCGGGTCTGGATTGTCACCTCCGCGACCTCATTTTTTCCAAGCGATCTACGACTGACCGTCGATACCTCCAACGAAAGCGCATCGATCGCTCGATCCACCGATACCAGGTTGCATTCCACTTCCTGGGTCAAAAGCTTCAGCCGATATCTCTTGCCAACCGTAAATGGTTTGTCCCCCATCCAAAAGACCCGAGCACGAAAGCGATTGGTTTCGATGGGCCTCTGGTCGATCAACGATGCAAGGTGTCCTCTTTCGACGAAAATCTGTTCGGTCAATGTGACCCCAATCGATTCACCTGCGGTGGCCTGCGTCGTGACCGGAGCGTTCCAGCGCTCGATTGACGCCACGTGCGAGGTCTTGTTATCGGGCCAGAAAGCGATCTCGTCACCTACCCGAAGCGTGCCAGATTCAATTCTGCCAGCGATTATCCGGCGTTGGTCGAATCGATAAACATCCTGTACAGCAAAGCGAAGCGGCGCATCTCCGTCCAACATCGGAGCGGACAGCTCGTCGAGGGCTTCCAGTAGATTCGGTCCAGTGTACCAAGGCGGCCTCGTTCGATCCGCGAGGTTCATCCCTTCGCGAGCAGACACCGGCAGAAACGTTCGTGGCTCGACGCCAAGTTTTTCTAGAAAATCACGATACTCGGCTTCAATCTTGCGAAAGACAGATTCGGAGTAGTCCACCAAATCCATCTTGTTCACGACCACGATCACTTGTTGAACACCGAGCATGCTCAATAGGTAGGCGTGCCGCTTGCTTTGTTCGCGGACTCCCTCATCTGCAGCGATCAGCAGCAGCGCCGCATCAGCAGTGGCAGCGCCGGTGATCATGTTTTTCAGAAACTCTTTGTGCCCAGGCGCATCAATAATCACATAAGGGCGCCGCGGAGAATTGAACCAGATTTGGGAAACGTCGATCGTGATGTTCTGATCTCGCTCGGCTTGCAGTGCATCCATCAGAAAGGCCCATTCAAATGGCACTCCTCGATTTCGGCAGACGATCTGAATTTGTTCGAATTTTCCTTCCGGTAGCGATCCGGTGTCGTGGAGCAGACGTCCAACCAAAGTCGATTTTCCGTGATCGACGTGCCCGACAATAACGATCCGAAGATGTGAGGAAGAGGGAACCGCAGAATTTACAGACGTGTCCGCTGCAGCCTTGGCCGAAGTAGACCCGTCCACCGTAGCCTTGGCGGAGGTGGATTCCGCAATCTTTTCAGCGCCTCTGGATTCAGCTGATTGCATTTTGACTCCTTGGTTAGACCGTCATCTCCCGACCCAAAAAGAAATCTCAGGAAATCCTCCTTCGCCCAGGCTACGGAGGACAGGTCCGCCGTTCTCACTTTCTACATGTAGCCGCTGGCCCGCAGGCGCTCGAACGCGTCTTCTGCCTCTTGATCCTGGGCGCGCGTACTCCGCTCTGAAATCCGCGTGTTGCGCAGTTCATCGATGATTTCGCCGACCGTAGCCGCACTGGATTGCACCGGCTTTGTGCAAGGGGCGCATCCCAGACTTCGATACCTCGACCCATTCTTGGAAAAGTATAAATCCACCACCGGTATCCCCTCTCGCTCGATGTACTCCCAGACGTTCAATTCGGTCCAATGCAGCAGCGGATGCACACGCAAATGTGTGCCCGGATCGAAGTCGGTTTTGAATTGGTCCCAAAGTTCTGGAGGCTGCTCTTTGAAATTCCACTCGAAATTCTGATCACGCGGCGAAAAGTATCTCTCCTTGGCTCGGGTACCCTCTTCATCTCGTCGAATTCCGACAATCACAGCCTGATAATCCTTCTCTTGAATGACCGCTTCGAGAGCATCCTTCTTCAGCAGGCTACAGCACTCGACCCGAGTGAGTCGCCCGTCAGGAAATGTCCGGCCTTCATCGAGTGCGGCTCGGTTCTGGCCAACGACCAGATCGATGCCCCAATCTCTGGCTAGCCGATCCCGAAAAGCAATCATCTCGGGAATCTTGTAACTCGTATCGATATGAACACAAGGGACCGGTATATGGCCAAAAAAGGCTTTTCTAACCAGCCACAGCATCACCGATGAGTCCTTGCCAATACTCCAGAGAATCGCGAGACGCTTAAACTTGCGATAAGCCTCTCGCAGGATGTAGACACTTTGGTGCTCTAGCACATCCAGATGCGCGTACTTGGAATGTATCATCGGTCGTCAGATGTTATCCCCAAGAAATGTGTGTATTCCGCATTCCGTTTTTTCGAACCCTATCCATCTGCCTGCACGTTCGTCCTCGCCCGAAACGACAGCCTTAGTGCATGGCGAGCAACCGATACTTCGAAAGCCTCGATCCGTCAATGGATTGTAAGGGATCTTGTGACGCCGAATGTATTCCCAAACTTCGTCTCGGGTCCATCCAGCCAAAGGATTGATCTTGAGGATCCTTTTTTGCCTGATTCGGTCGAATTCGTATAACTCCAGAACTCCGGTTCCATTCCTACCGGACGATTGATCTCGTCGCAGACCAGTGATCCATGCATCGAGACTCGCCAGTTTTTTTTGCAACGGCATGACCTTGCGAAGTGTGCAGCACAGGTCCGGGTTACGCTCCCAAAGCGTTGGTCCGAACTCCGTTGTTTGTTGATCCAGCGTCCGGTCTGGTATCAACGATTCAATTTTCAGATTGAAAAATGCTTCGAGCCGGCGTTTCAGCTCTAGCGTTTCAGGAAAAAGCAGGCCTGTGTCGATCGTAAAGACCGGCAACGGTATTCCTGCCAGGACCGCATGATGAATGGCGACCAGGCCTGCCCCTTGAAAACTGGTGCCGAAGGCTGCGGCTTCGCCGAACTCTTGCCAAGCCCAATGTAGGACCTTAGTTGGGGATTCATACTCAAATTCCCCGGAAAGAGCGCGGACATCATCTGAGGTAAAAGTATCGAGGAGCGGCATTATCCCTATTCTCTATATGTATATAGAGAATGCGCAAGGGCTAATCAATTGCACTTCCGAGGGATCAAACGCAGCCTCGTAACGGTCCCACTTCTGAGATGGCGTCGCCGGGTGAAGCTCGACCTTATCGCTATTCTTTGGCCACCTCGACCAGGTGCTCCGCCGTAATCCCTAGCTCTTTCATTACCGTGCCGCCAGGAGCACTCAGCCCAAACCGATCGATGCCAACTACTTTACCGTCCAAGCCGACAAATCTATACCAGAACTTCGTTACACCTGCCTCAATTGCGACGCGATCCCTGCAGGAGGGCGGTAAGACTTCGTCCTGGTAACCTTTGTCCTGGCGCAAAAACCGCTCCGTGCAAGGCATCGATACTACCCGCACGCCATCGCCGAGTTGCTTTGCGGCGGCAACCGCGTGCTGAAGCTCGCTGCCCGTCGCGAGAAGGATTTTCCGGAGGGCGCCCTTTTCTTTGACGGCGACATAGCCTCCTTTAAGGACTCCGTTCCGCCGGCTCTCTACCGGGATTTCGTTTAGAATTGGAATGGTCTGCCGAGTCAGCGCGATCAGGGTCGGTCCGTTCGTTCTCTCAACCGCCGCAACGAATGCTCCGGCGGTTTCTTCGGGGTCGCCCGGACGAATGACATCGAGCCACGGAATCAAACGCAATCCACTCACCGTCTCGACTGGTTCGTGGGTTGGTCCATCTTCGCCCACACCGACGGAGTCATGAGTAAATGTGTAGATAACAGGGAGCTTCGCTAACGCCGCCAAGCGGATCGAGGGCCGGCAATAATCTGCGAACACCAGAAATGTTGCGCCAGAAGGCCGGAAGATTCCGTAATAGCCGATCCCGTTTAATATCGCGCACATGCCGTGCTCGCGAATTCCAAATCGAATGTTGCGCCCGTCGCGATGCTCCGGATTAAAGTCCGGCGCCTTTTGGATGTAGTTCAGAGTCGAGCCGTAAAGATCGGCGCTTCCACCAATCAAAAGTGGCACTGCTTCGGCGACCGGGTGCAGTACCTCGCTTCCCGCCTTCCGTGTCGCGATCTTGGCATCTGTTGGAAACGTCGGAATGCGGCTAAGGAGGTCCTTGGGTACCGATCGATCGATGCCGTCCTGAAGCATTTTTGCCAGGTCGGGATGCGCTTTCTTCCAGGCATCATACTTCTGCTGCCATTCCAGATACCGCTGCTTTAGTACGCTGCGGTGTTCCGCGAAGAAGGCGCGCACTTCTTTCGAGACATAGAATTTTTCGTCTGGCAGGCCCAATCCTTTGCGCCCGGCATCCACAAATTTCACGCCTGCTTCGCCGTGCGCTTTGTTGTTTCCTGCAATCTCGGGAATTCCTTTGCCAATCAACGTGCGCGCAACAATGAACTGTGGCTTGCCGCTTTTAGAATTCTTGGCCCGCTCAAAAGCGGCGAGGAACTCTTCCATGTTTTGACCGTCGATCCGTTGAACTTCGAACCCATAAGCGCTGAAGCGCTCGCCGGTATCTTCGCTCTGAGTAAGGTTCGCCATCGCGTCGAGCGTCACGTCGTTGGAATCGTAGATCAGAATCAGGTTATCGAGTCGTTGATGTCCCGCGAACGCAGCGGCCTCGGCCGCGACACCCTCCTGTAAACAGCCATCCCCGGCGATACAGACAATCTTGTGATCAAAGATCGTGTGGGACGCCGTATTGAAACGCGCCTCCGCCATCTTCGCTGCAACTGCCATCCCAACCGCGTTGCCTACTCCTTGACCAAGCGGGCCGGTTGTTGCCTCTACGCCGGGTGTCTCCCCAAATTCCGGGTGCCCCGGTGTTTTGCTGTGTAGCTGGCGGAAATTTCGAATGTCGTCGATCGAGACGTCGTAGCCGGCCAAGTGCAGCCATCCGTACAGGAACATGCTTCCGTGCCCGGCAGACAGCACAAGCCGGTCTCGATTAATCCAATGAGGATCCTCCGGATAGTAACGCAGCGCGTGACCAAACAGAACAGCCCCGATCTCGGCCATACCGAGCGGCAATCCGAGATGTCCAGAAGCAGCAGCCTGTACAGCGTCCATCGCCAAGCCGCGCGCTTCTGTCGCGGCCCGAGAAAGCATTTGAGTATTGAGTGCCATAACGGTGAAAAGGTGAAACGCCGGCAAAAGCGCGGATCGCCAGCAACGCTTAAACTGGAAACTGAAATGGAGAAACTAGCAACACCAAAACACATAGGGTTCCGGGTTCCGCGGTCCGGGTTCCGGGTTCCGGGTTTCAAGCGTCCAATTCGCGCCAGAAGCGCCTATCGGCACTTCCGGAACCCGGAACCCGAAACCCGGAACTCAAAGAAATTCCTCGCGAGAAAGCCTTGATCGGATTAGATAATCGACCCTTTTTGTAGTTATATGGAACCATCACGCCTGTGTTTGGGTTTACCCTCAGGAAGTCTGCAAGAGACGACGCTCGATCTCTTTGCCAAGGCAGGCTACCAGATCACCGGTTTTAGCCGCTCTTATAAACCTGCGATTGATGACCCCGAAATCGAAGTACGGCTGTTAAGGGCGCAAGAGATCAGCC
>Ga0207684_10001230_pt1 | contig 28445 bp, 25 predicted proteins | sample KBSK5501metaG_FD_184342 | JGI IMG/M metagenome (GOLD analysis project Ga0207684, IMG submission 184342) | Corn, switchgrass and miscanthus rhizosphere microbial communities from Kellogg Biological Station, Michigan, USA - KBS K5-50-1 metaG... | ecosystem: Host-associated > Plants > Roots >...
AACGTGCAGCCAGTCGGCCACCCCGGCCACCGCCGCCGCCTCGTCGGCGAGCCGCGCGAAGTCGGCGGACAGGATGCTGGGCGCCATCTGGACGGCCATGGTGCCGAGTCTAGTTGCCGGTGGTCTCCTCGCGTGGGTGACGCCGGGGGTGGCTCGCGGCTCCCCCACCAGCGCGGCGTGGCGGGGCGGAAAATGTCCCCGTCCGCGGATAGCCTCGGCCCGGGATTGGGCAGTCTGCCGGGGAACAGGAGGACCGCCGGTGAACACCGATGCGCCCGACGCGTTGCTCGCCCGGGTCCGCAAGCTGCTGGTCAAGGCCGAGGCGGCGGGAGTGACGCCGGCCGAGGCCCAGGCCCTGACCGCCAAGGCGGCCGAGCTGATGGCGAAGTACGGGATCGACCGCGCCCTGCTCGCGGCGGAGCGGCCGGAGACCGACCGCCCCGCGGACCGGGTCATCGACATCGGCAACCCGTGGGCCCGGGTCCAGGCCCACCTCCTGTGCGGGCTGGCGTCCTCGCTGCGCTGCCAGTGCGTCATCCTCCCCCGGACCAGCCCCGGGACCAGGATCCACGTGTTCGGCTTCACGTCCGACATCGAGCGGGCCGACGTCCTGTACACCTCGTTGCTGGTCCAGATGTGGCAGGGCCTCGCGGCGACCCCGCTGCCGCCGAGGGTGCGGAGCGCGCGGGCGTGGCGGCGGAGCTGGCTGCTCGGCTTCGCCACCGCGGTGGTGGCCCGGGTCCGCGCCGCCGAGGAGGGGGCCGCCCGAAAGGCGGCGGACCCCGCCTCCGGGGCCGGGTCGCGGGCGGCGCTGGTGCTCGCCGACCGCTCCGAGGTCATCGGCCGCACCCTGCGGCACGCCTACCCCGTGACCCGCACGTCGCGGGTGACCTACACCGGCAACGGTTACGGCACCGGGTATTCGGAGGGCCAGCGGGCCGACATCGGCGCGTCCCGGCTGCGTACCGGGGCAGGGCGGGCCCTGCGCTGACGCGTTGAGATGGCTGACCCCTGCTCGCCGCCCTTCGGGCGGCTTCGCCGGGACCGCGCAGCGATGCTAGCCCGGGGGCCCGAGCCCCCGGACCCCCACGCCCCCGGTACAGGTCCCGTGTTCAGCTTCCGTTCTGAGTAGGACGCTTCTGGAGCAGGGCGAGAAAGATCGCGTCGGTGCCGTGCCGGTGCGGCCAGAACTGCGCGTACGCCTCGCTCGGGGCGGGGCACGCCAGGTCAGGCACCTCGCCCAGCAACGCGGGCGCGTCGAGCACCGTGACGTCGTCCCGCGCGCCCGCGACGTCGTTCACCACCGCACGCGTCTCCGCGACGTGGGGCGAGCAGGTCACGTAGGCGATCACCCCGTCCGGCCCGGCGGCGTCGATCGCGCTCCGCAGCAGGGAGCGCTGGAGCGGGCCGAGCGCCGCCACGTCCGCCGGGGACTTGCGCCAGCGCGCGTCCGGGCGCCGGCGCAACGCCCCGAGCCCGGAGCAGGGGACATCGGCGAGCACCCGGCCGAACGAGTCGGGGCGCCAGGCGGGCCTGGTCGCGTCGGCCACCAGCACCGCAGTGCCCCCGGTCGCCGCGGTGGCCGCGCGCACCAGCCGCGCCCGGTGCTCCCGTACGTCGGCGGCGACCAGCCGGGTGCCGCTGCCCGCCGCCAGCCCGGCGAGCAGCCTGGCCTTGCCGCCGGGGCCGGCGCACAGGTCGAGCCACCGGCCGCCCGGGGCGCCCGCGCCCGCCCGGGTCAGCGCGAGCGCGGCAAGCTGGCTCGCCTCGTCCTGGACGGCGGCCCGGCCCTCACGCACCAGCGCCAGCGCGCCCGGGTCGCCGCCCTCGGAGTAGACGCCGAACGGCGACCACCTGGCGGCGTGTCCCGCCTGTTCGGCGAGCTCCGCCTGGTCGGCGAGGCCCGGCACCGCGCAGAGGGTCACCTGGGGGCGTGCTCCGTCCGCGGCCAGTGCCGCCTCGGTGCACGGCAGCGCGCTGGCCGGGTCCTCGCCCAGCGACTCGGCGAACGCGGCCACGATCCAGCGCGGGTGGCTGGTGCGGACCGCCAGGTGGCCGATGGGGTCGCTGGCCCGGTCCGGCGCGACGGCGCCGATCCAGGACGCCAGGTCCCGTGCCGCGACCCGGCGCAGCACGGCGTTGGTGAAACCGGCGGCGCCGGTCCCCGCTGCCTCCCGCGCCAGCTCCACCGAGGTGGCCACCGCCGCGTGCGGGCCGATCCTGGTCGCGAGCAGCTGGTGGGTGCCGAGACGGAGCGCGTCGAGCACGGGCGGGTCGATGGCGTCGAGCGGGCGCGTGCTGCAGGCGGCGAGCACGGCGTCGTAGGTGCCGCGGCCGCGGAGCGTCCCGTAGGCCAGTTCGGTGGCGAGCGCCGCGTCGCGCCCGTGCAGCCCGCGCTCGGCGAGCACGGTGGGGAGCAGCAGATTGGCGTAGGCGCCCCGGTCGGCCACGGCGCGCAGCACGGCCAGCGCGGCCTGGCGGGCCGGCGTCGGGGAGCTGCGGCGGGCGGGCATCTCAGTCCAGCACCGGGGCGGCGGAGCCGGGCTCAGCCGCGCCCAGCCGCAAACCCCGCGCCCACTCGGCGGCGCTCATCCTGCGCTTGCCGCCAGGCTGAACGTCGCCGAGCTCCACCGGGTGAGTCGCCGTGCCCACGGTCACGCCGGACCGGCTGACCGACACCTCCCCGGGCGCGAGGCCGCCGGCGACAGGCGGGGCCGGCGGCGGCTCACCCGCTGCCGGGTCCCCCGGCGGCACCGCGGCGTGGACCCGCACCGGCCACAGCTTCAGCCTGGTCCCGCCGAGCGTCGTCCAGGCGCCGGGCGCCGGGGTGCAGGCGCGGATCTGGCGCCCCACGACGTGCGCCGGGGCGGTCCAGCGCACCCGCGCGTCGTCCGGTGTGAGCTTGGGCGCGTAGCTCACGCCGTCGGCGGGCTGCGGCACCGCCCGCAGCTCCCCCGACTCGATCCCGTCGAGGGTGTGCGCAAGCAGGCCGGCGCCGGACTCGGCGAGCCGGGCCAGCAGGTCGCCCGAGGTGTCGTCCGGGCCGACGGGCTCGGTCAGCACCCCGTACACCGGCCCTGCGTCCAGCTCGGCCACCAGCCGGAACGTCGTGGCTCCCGTCACGTCGTCGCCGTGCAGGATGGCGTGCTGCACGGGCGCTGCGCCGCGCCAGGCGGGCAGCAGCGAGAAGTGCAGGTTCACCCACCCGTGGACGGGCACCTCCAGCGCCGCCCGCGGGATGAGGGCACCGTAGGCGGTGACCGGGCAGCAGTCGGGTGCGAGCTCGCCGAGCCGTGCCAGGAAGCCCGGCTCGCGCGGCGAGGCCGGCCTGAGCACCTCGAGGCCCTCCTTGGCCGCGCGCTGCGCGACCGGGCTCGGCCCAACCCGCCGTCCGCGGCCGACGCGGGCGTCGGGCCTGGTGAGGACCGCCACGACCTCGTGCCGGGAGCTGAGCAGCTTCTCCAGGGAGGGCACGGCCGTCTGCGGGGTACCCGCGAAGACCAAGCGCACGGTCAGAAGGCCTTGCCCCAGGTCGGGTGCGGCGAGACCTTGACCTGCGGGACGGGCTCACCCCACCACTCGGCCTCGCGGATCTCCTTCATCGCCAGCTTGCGCTCCGCCTTGCCGAGCCGGTCGATGAACAGCACTCCGTCCAGGTGATCGGTCTCGTGCTGGACGCAGCGGGCGAGCTGGCTCGTCCCCTCCAGCGTGACCGGCTCGCCGTGCATGTTGAAGCCCTTGGCCACCACGCCGATGGCGCGCTTGACCGGGTAGACCAGGCTGGGGAAGGACAGGCAGCCCTCGTCTCCGGTCTCCTCTTCCTCCGACAGGTCCAGCGACGGGTTGATGAGGTGACCGAGCTGATCGTCCACGTGATAGGTGAACACCCGCAGGCCCACCCCGATCTGGGGTGCGGCCAGGCCCACGCCGGGAGCGTCCAGCATGGTCTCGGTCAGGTCCTTGACGAGCCTGCGCAGCTCGGCGTCGAAGTCCTTGACCGGGTCGGCCTTGGTACGCAGCACCGGATCCCCGAACAAGCGGATCGGCATGATGCTGATGGCGCACCGTCCTTCCGGTGAGACTGCCGGCCGCGGGCCTATGCCCCCGCCCGGCCAGGCAGCGTTCTCGCGTTCTCGCCAGTTTTCTGGCTCGGTCAATTCTAGGGCCTGGGCCGCTAGGAACGCTTCGTGCGCGTGCCCGGCGACGGCGAGCGCGCCTTGAACGCGGCCTTGCGCGCGGCTCTCGCCACCGCTGGGTCCGGATGGTGCTCGCTGAGGGCCGTGAGCAGGTCCGTCACCGCCGGGTGGTCCACCTCCCAGAGCCCCGCCACCATGTCGGCCTGTGCGTTCGGCGGCAGGTCGGGAAGGAGCTCGACCACCACGTCCCTGGGGTCGGCCTCCTCCAGCAGCCCCGCCCCCAGGTCCACCAGCAGCCAGGCCCGCTCCCCCGGGCCCAGTTCGGCCTCCTCGCCGTGCTCGTGCAGCCACACCGCGGCGTGTGCGCGCAGCACCGGATCTTCGAGCGCGGCGCGCACCGCCGGCACGGCCTGCTCACCGATCCGGTCGAGCACCGCGAACCCCGCGCCGCGCAGCCCGGGCGTCCCCTGCCGGGCCGCGTCGATCAGCTCGCGAGCCGCCCGGCCGGGGCTGCGCGCCGCCAGCCAGGTAGCTATCTCCGCCTCTCCGTCCTCGGCGTCGCTGCAGGCCAGGGTGGCCAGCAGCGCGGCGGCGCCGCCGCGCGCCCCGCTGCCTAGCACGGGCACATGCCAGCCCTGGGCGCGCAGCCGGCGGTGCATGCCCCAGACGCCCAGGCGCGACAACGTGACGGTCAGCCCGCCCGCGGTGTCCTCGGTGCCGAGGTCCACGACCCCGAGGTCGGCCAGCGCCTCCAGCGCTGAGGACAACCCCGCCGCCAGGTCCGCACCGTCCGCGCTGGGCTCCCGGCCGCGGCGGTCCCTGTCGCCCGCGGCGGCCATGTAGGCCTCGAACAGGGCGTCCATCTTGACCGGGGCGCCGACCGTGTAAAGCGCGGTCGCCATCCCGTCGAGGTCTTCGGCGCCCAGCATCACGGTCAGGGCGTCGGTCCAGACCTTGAGCACCTGCTCCGCGTCGCCGCTGGCCAGCACGTCGACCCGCTCCCCGGGGGCCGCCCGCCGGCCGGAGAGCGTGAGCATGCCGGTCCCGGCGGCCACACGCCAGGCCACATCGAGTTCCCCAGGGGTGAGTTCCAGCTCCGTCATGGCCGCCGCGGCGGCGTCGGGCCGCAGCCCTTCCTCGGTTCCCGCCTGCCGGCCGCCAGCCGCCCAGCAGGCGACCAGCCTGGCGGCCCGTAGCAAGGGCGCAACCCGGGCCGACGACGCCAGTTCCTCCCTGGGGGCCAGCCTGACCGGTGGCAGCCGCGGCGGCCCGCCGCCCCGGTTCCCGGTCCCGGGCGTGCCGCCCTCCTCCCGCGGGTCCCGCTGTGAGGTGGCCACCCCAGCACCCTACGACCTCCGGGGGCAAGCGTGCTGATCCTGCCTGCGGCGCGCCTCCGGCACTGCGCCCGCCCGCCCCTCCTGCCGGTGCCCGGCGTCAGAGGAGCTCGGCGGGATCGAGCTGCACCCGGACCTGGCCTGGCTCCTTGCGCGCGGTGCGCGCCGCCATGGCCGCATGCAGAGCGGACGCCAGCGCCAGCCCTCCTGATCTGGGCACTCTGACCAGTCCCTGAACGCGGTCCTCGCCGTTCCCGCGGAGCGCGACCGGGCCGAGCAGCTCCGCCTCGGCGGGCAGGACGGCCTCCGCGAGGAACGCCCGCACCGCCCCGGCCGGGCCGGTGACGGCGGCAATCCGCACGGCGGGGGGGAACCGGAGCGCCTCTCTTTCGGCAAGCTCCCGCTCGGCGTGGGTGACAGGATCCCAGCGGATCAGCGCCTGCGACGTCGCCAGGGCCGCCTCGGCGACCAGGATGACCGTGCCGCCGGACGGCCCGGAGGCGACGAGGGCCGCGGCGTTCAGCCACCGGCGCAGCGCCTCCTGTGCCGCGCCGAGGCTGGGCCGGCCGAGCAGCACCCAGCCGTCGAGCAGCACGGCCGCCGCGTACCCGCCGTCCGCGTACGGCTCCGCGCCCGGCGTGGCCACCACGAGCGCCGGAGCGGCCGGAACCGAGGCCAGGGTGGCCGTGCCTCCCGAGACGAGCACCTGCGTGCCGGGAAATGCCCGGGCCAGTTCCTCGGCGGTGCGCCGGGCTCCGGCCACCACGGCGCGAACGCGGCCGTGGCCGCAGGCTGGGCAGCGCCAGCCGGCGTCGGTGCGGCCGCACCAACGGCAGCGTGCCGGGGCGCCGCTGGATTCCACGGCGAGCGGGCCTCCGCACTCGGCGCACCGGGCGGGCGCTCGGCACCCGTGACAGGCAACCGCGGTCAGGTACCCGCGCCGGGGCACCTGCACCAGCACCGGGCCCCTGGCGAGCGCGTCCCTGGCGGTGCGCAGCGCGAGGCTCGGCATCCGCGCGGACCTGGCCGCCTCGTCCCTGGCCAGTTCGGCGTCATCGCCGGCCGCACGGACGTGCGGGGCGGAACGGCGCACCGCCGGGCGGTCAGCCGCCAGGGCGGCCGCCCAGCCGCGCGCGATCAGGCTGGTCGCTTCGGCGGTGCGGGCGAAGCCGCCGATGAGGGCCGCGGCCCTGGCCCGGTGCGCCCGCAGCGCCAGCACCTCCCGCGCGTGCGGGTAGGGCGCGCGCGGTTCGGCGTGCAGGTCGTCACCGTCGTCCCAGACCACGACCAGGCCCAGGTCACGGACCGGCGCGAACATCGCGCCCCTCGTTCCGGCCGCCACCCGCACCGCGCCGCGCGCCACCGCCAGCCACCGGCGGTAGCGCTCGGCCGGGCCCAGGTCAGCCGAGAGACAGACGTGCTGGCCGGGGTCCAGCACCCGGGCCAGCGCGGCGTCGACCAGGCTCAGGTCGCGCGCGTCGGGCACCACGACGAGCGTCCCCCGGCCGGCGGCGGCCGCCGTGCCCGCGGCGCGCGCTATCTCTTCCGGCCAGTGCTGGCCCGGCAGCGCCGTCCAGACTGCGCGCGGCGCGCGGCCTGCGGTGAGGGCGGCGAGGAACGCGGGGCCGGCCGGGTAGCGGGCCCACGGCCCCGGGGCCGGACGCGCCGGGGCCGCGGCCGGCCGACCGTGATCCGCCGTTGGCAGCGCTCCGTTCTCGGCTTCAACCCGCGCGTGGCGCGGCGGGACGGCCAGCCGCAGCACATCGGCGAGGGTGCCCGCGTACCGGTCGGCGACCTCGCGGGCCAGCGCCGCGATCTCCGGGGTGAGGACGACCTGCGGCGAGACGACCCGTTCCAGGGCGGCGAGGCGGCCGGGATGGTCGCTGGCGCCCACCCGCTCCAGCAGGTAGCCACCGGTGAGCTGCCCCGCGAACCGGACCCGGACCCGGCACCCGGCAACCGCGGCTTCCGCCAGCCGCTCCGGCACGAGGTAGTCAAAGGGCCGGTCGAGATGGGCGAGCGGCACATCTACCACCACCCGCGCCACTGGCAGCTGAGCCGCTATGGGCTGCGCGCCGGAAGGCCGGCGGCGGGCGCGCGGGCGCGCGGCCCCCCGCGTGGGAGCCGCGGCAGCGCGAGGTGGCGCCGCCTGGTCCGGTTGCGCTGCCACGCTCCTGTCCTACCAGACCCCTGCGACGGCTCCCGCCCGCCGGGATCACGGGCCGGCAGCGGTGCCGCGGCCTGGGGCAGCTGGTTCCGTTCCGCGCGGGCCCGTCTGCTCGCCGAGCGTTTCATCGACGGTCTGGAGTAGCGCGCGCACGCTGATCGGCTTGGTGAGGTACGCGTCGGCACCGGCGGCCCTGAGCCGGTCGATGTGGTCCTGGGTTGCGTCGGCGGACAGGACTATCACGGGAATGCCGCTGGTGCCCGGGTCGGCACGCAGGCGGGCCAGGACCTCCTCGCCGGGCAGGTCCGGTAGGTGGAGGTCGAGCAGGACGAGGTCGGGGTGGTGCTGGCGGGCAAGGTCGAGCGCGACGCCGGCGAGCATGGCGGGCAGCAGGGTAACCGAGGGCCGCCGGGCGAGGATCTGCTCGACCAGCCGGACGTTTTCGACCATGTCCTCCACGTACAGCACGGTCTTGGCGGAGCTGTAGGCGCGGCTGGCGGTGACCTCGTCGCGGACGAGGGCCTTCTGCGACACGGCGGCCGGCTCGGTGACGGCCAGTTCCATCCAGAACACGCTGCCCACCCCGAGCGTGCTGGCCACGCCGATGGTGCCGCCCATCGTCTCGACGAGCTGGCGGGACAGCGCCAGGCCGAGACCGGTGCCCTCGATCCCGGCCTGGGCCGCGTCCAGGCGTTCGAAGGGGGCGAACAGCCGGCCCATGTCTTCTTCGCTGATGCCGCGGCCCGTGTCGGCGACGCTGATGCGCAGCCGCCCGCCGGGCTGCGTGCTGAGGGTGACGCTGACCTTGCCGCCCGGATGGTTGAACTTGATCGCGTTGGAGAGCAGGTTGAGCAGGACCTGCCGGGCGCGCTGTTGGTCGGCGTATACGTGCTGGCCGGCCACTGGCGGCGCGGGGTCCAGCTGCACCCCGCGCGCGAGGGACAGCGGACGGACCAGCTCCAGGGCGTCCGCGACAAGGCGGTGGACGGGTACCGCCTCCATGGACAAGGACAGGTTGCGGGATTCCATGCGGGAGATGTCGAGCACCTCATCGAGGAGCATGAGCAGGTGCTGCGCGGCCTTGAGCATCATCGCGACCCAGTCGCGGTGTTCGGCGCTGATGTCGCCCAGGCCGAGCAGCTCGCCGAAGCCGAGGATGGCGTTCAGCGGGGTGCGCAGCTCGTGGCTGACCCGGGAAAGAAAGTCGTTCTTCGCCTCGTTGGCCGCCCGCAGCGCGACGTTGGCGTCCTGCAACTCCTGGGCGCGCGCCAGGATCTCGGCCTCCATCTGCCGGGCGCGCGTCTGCAGCGCCTGGGTGAGCTGCTGGCCTTCGGCCTGGCGTTCCTGGAGTAGGACGTAGTCGGTGACGTCCTGCACCCGGTGGATGATGTGGGTGAGCCTGCCGCCGGGCCCCAGGACCGGCACGTTCACCGGGCTCCAGTACCGGACCTCGAACTCGCCGCCGCCGGTCCCGGGCCGCTTGATGTCGTACTTCTGCACCGCCATCGTGTCGGCCACCCGGTCCCGCCGGACCCGGTCCAGCGATGCGCGCAGGTTCGACACCCCGGTCGCCTCGGGGTCGTCGGGATTGTCGGGGAACGCATCGAAGACGCCCTTGCCGATGAGACTGACGCGGCTGGTCATGGTGTCCCGCAGGTAAGCGTCGCTGACCGCGACGATCACCAGGTCCGGATCCAGCACCAGGTACGATCCGGGCGCTGCCTCGAACAACGCGCGGAAGTCAACCCCCGGCTGTGGCTGCCCCTGGCTTGATGCGCTCCGGTCTGCCGGTTCAAGCATGCGCGGCCCTCCCGATCGCCAGGCGGCCACCACCGCAACTACTAACTGTACTCAGTTTCTTACTATTCGTATTGGCCAGGGTGATAGCTACCCAGCAGGCTCGACAGGTAGGCCGGGCTGTAGGGCTTGCCCAGCACGGCCACACAGCCGGCGGCCAGCGCGGCGCCGCTCTGTTCTGCCGCCGCGCCGCTGAGAGCGATCACCGCCGGGGACCCCCGGCCGCCGCCTTGCTGTATTTCGGCGGCCAGGTCCAGGCCGCTGCCGTCAGGCAGCCGCATGTCCAGCAGCACCACGTCGAATGCGCCACCCGCCAGCGCCGCCCGCGCCAGCGCCAGGCTCCCCGCCGCCACCACTTGCGCTCCGTTCACCGCTGGGTCGGCCGACCGGGCCACGATGGCCCGCACCAGCGCCTGATTGAGCTCGTCGTCCTCTACGTGCAAGATCCGCAGGCCCGGCACCGGGTACCCGCCTCCCTCTGACCACGGAAAGTAACCGCAACTATACCCAGGGCACCGGGGACGGCTAAGGGCAGCAGCACCGCGCGCTCCGGCTGGCCGCGCTCAGGGGTGGAGGGTGCCGCAGGTGGCGTTGGCGTGTGCGGCGTCGCGGTTCAGGGCCGCCATCGCGTTGCCAGGGACCACGGAACCGGCGCGGATCTCGCCGAGCACCACCCGCAGATCGCTGGTGAGCGCGGACAGGGCCTGCGCCTCACGCGCCCGTGATGGCCCGGAGCGCCTCCACCCGGTCGGTTCGCTCCCAGGAGAAGTCGGGTTCCTCCCGGCCGAAATGACCGAAGGCGGCGGTCTGCGCGTAGATCGGCCGGAGCAACTCGAGGTCCCTGACGATGGCGGCCGGGCGCAGGTCGAAGACCTCCATCACGGCGTCCTGGATCCGCTCGACCGGGATCCGCTCGGTGCCGAAGCACTCCACGAACAGCCCGACAGGCTTGGCCTTGCCGATCGCGTAGGCCACCTGGGCTTCGCACCGGTCGGCCAGCCCCGCGGCAACGACGTTCTTCGCGACCCAGCGCACCGCGTAGGCGCCGCTGCGGTCCACCTTGGAGGGGTCCTTGCCGGAGAACGCGCCGCCACCATGCCGGGCCATCCCACCGTAGGTGTCAATGATGATCTTGCGCCCGGTCAGGCCGGCGTCGCCCATGGGACCGCCGATCTCGAACCGCCCGGTCGGGTTGACCAGCAGCCGGTAGTTTTCCGTGTCGAGGTCGAGGCCCGCGAGCACCGGCTCCACGACGTGATCACGGATATCGGGCGCCAGCAGCTCCTTGAGGTCGATGTCGGGCGCGTGCTGCGCGGAGACCACGACGGTGTCCAGCCGGACCGGCAAGTCCCCCGCGTATTCGATGGTCACCTGCGTCTTGCCGTCGGGGCGCAGGTACGGCACATCGCCGTTGCGGCGCACCTGCGACAACTGCCGGGCGAGCCGGTGCGCCAGCATGATCGGCAGGGGCATGAGCTGGGGGGTCTCGCGGCACGCGTACCCGAACATCAGGCCCTGGTCCCCCGCACCCTGCCGGTCGAGCTCCGACGAGCCCTCGCCCTCCCGGTACTCGAAGGCGTCCAGGACGCCCCGGGCGATGTCGGGCGACTGTGAGCCGATGGAGACCGAAACCCCGCAGGAGGCACCGTCGTACCCTTTGGCCGAGGAGTCGTAGCCGATCTCCAGGATCCGCTCGCGGATAATGCTGGGGATATCCACGTACGTCTCGGTGGTCACCTCACCGGCGACGTGCACCTGACCGGTGGTGATTAGCGTCTCGACCGCGACGCGGCTGCCCTGGTCGTCCTTGAGCATCGCGTCAAGGATGGCGTCACTGATCTGGTCAGCCATCTTGTCTGGATGGCCCTCCGTGACCGACTCGGAGGTAAAGAGGCGACGGGCCACCTGAACATCCTTCTCTGCTGGCGCGGAAGCTTCGCCGAATTGTACCGGCGCGCCCCCCGTTGGTGATCGCGAACCTGGGTCTACGACCGGGTGGGGAGCCGGGCCAGCACCATGTCCCACACCACGTCGGCCAGGACCTCCTTGGGCCCCCGGGGCACCTCGGTGACCGCCCCGTCGGCGGCGAGCACCACGGCGGCGTTGTCGCTGGTGCCGAACGCGAGCCCGGGCCCGACCTGGTTGACCACGAGCAGGTCGCATCCCTTGGCGGCGAGCTTCGCCCGCCCGTTCTCCAGCACGTTGCCGGTCTCGGCGGCGAAGCCGGCGATGACCTGCCCCTGCTGGCGCTGGGCGGCGAGCTCACGCAGGATGTCGGGGTTCTCCACCAGCCGCAGTGCTAGTTCCGACCCCGCCAACGGCGGTCCCGCTTTCTTGATCTTCTCCTCGCTCCTGGTCTCCGGCCGGTAGTCGGCGACCGCGGCGGCCATCACCACGGCGTCGGCCCCGGCGGCGGCGGACAGCACCGCCGACCGCATCTGGCACGCCGAGGTCACCCGGGTCACCGTGGCCCCTGCCGGGTCGGGCGCCTCGACGTTCGCCGCGACCAGCGTCACCTCCGCTCCCCTGGTGACCGCGGCCCGCGCCAGGGCGTAGCCCTGCCGCCCGGACGACCAGTTGCCGAGGAACCGCACCGGGTCGATTTCCTCCCTGGTTCCGCCCGCGCTCACCACCACCCGGCGGCCAGCCAGGTCCAGGGTCAGGGCGGCCGGCCCCCGGGCGAGCACCCGGACCGCCACCCGCCATAGCTCGTCGGGCTCGGGCAGCCGCCCTGGCCCACTGTCGGGTCCGGTCAGCCTGCCCGAGGCGGGGTCGAGCACCAGGCAGCCCCGGCTCCGGAGAGTGGCGACGTTCGCCCTCGTGGCGGGGTGCTCCCACATCTCGGTGTGCATCGCCGGCGCGAAGACCAGGGGGCCGCGCGCGGTCAGCAGCACCGAGGTGAGCAGGTCGTCGGCCCGCCCAGCGGCCGCCCGCGCCAACAGGTCGGCGGTCGCGGGGGCGACGAAGACCAGGTCGGCGGCCTGGCCCAGCCGGACGTGCGGCACCTCATGGACGTCGTCCCACGGGCTTGCGGTGACCGGCTGACCGGAGAGCGCCGCCCAGGTGGCGGCGCCGACGAAGTGAAGCGAGTCCGCGGTGGGCACGACCCGGACCTGATGACCGGACTCGGTCAGCAGGCGCAGCAGCTCACAGACCTTGTAAGCGGCGATCCCGGCACCAACGCCGAGGATGATGCGGGCCGGCATCGGTGCGGGCCGCTTTGGGGTTACGCCTCCGCCGTGTCCACGGCGGACAGCAGTCCCTCGCGGATCTCCCGCAGCGCGATCGACAGCGGCTTCTCCTGCACCCGGGTCTCCACCAGCGGGCCGACGTATTCGAGCAGGCCCTCGCCCAGCTGGGCGTAGTAGGCGTTGATCTGCCGTGCCCGCTTGGCCGCCATGATGACAAGGCGGTACTTGCTGTCCACGACGTCGAGCAGGTCGTCAATGGGCGGGTTGGTGATGCCGTCCGCAGCGGTAATCCCTGCCACCGTGTACCTTCCGTTATGGCCCGTCCAGGCCGTCGTCAGAGCCCTCTCAGGCCGTCATCAAGAGTACCAGCTGCTTGCGCACGTCCTCGACGGACGTGTTCACCAGCGTAATGTCGAACTCGCGGCCAGCTTCGACCTCCCGCCTCGCGGTATCTAGCCGGCGCGCGATGATCGCGGGAGGCTCCGTGCCGCGGCGGGTGAGCCTGCGCACCAGCTCCTCTCGCGACGGCGGCGCGAGGAAGACCAGCAGCGAACCCGGAACCCGGCGGCGCACCTGCCTCGCGCCCTCGATGTCGATCTCGAGCAGCGTGGGCACCCCGGCCGCCATTCGCTGTTCCACGGGCGCCCGCGGCGTGCCGTACAACTTGCCCGCGAACCTCGCCCACTCCAGCAGCTCGCCCCGGGCGACCAAGCCCGCGAAGGCCTCATCGGTCACGAAATGATATTCGCGCCCGTTCACCTCGCCGGGCCGTGGTGCGCGCGTGGTCGCGGAAACTGACAGCCAGATGTCCGGGCGCTCGGTGCGCAAGCCAGCCACCACGGTGCTCTTGCCGACACCGGAGGGCCCAGAAAGGACCGTCAGCCGGGCCTGCCGGTCACCCCCTGGGGCAAGCGCGGCCTCGCATGCGCGAGGGACGGGCGAATCGGCCGCGGAACCGAGTTCCCCGCGCTCGTCCCTGGGGTGATCAGCTTCGGTCAGATCGGCCCGCCGAACTCGTTCTCCAGAGCCGTGCGCTGATTGGCACCCAGACCGCGGACTCGCCGCGATTCCGCGATGCCAAGCCGCTCCATGATCTGGCGTGCCCGCACCTTGCCGACTCCTGGCATGGCCTCCAGCAGTGCCGAGACCTTCATCTTGCCCACAGTGTCGTCGCTCTGGCCCTGCTTGAGAACCGACGGCAGGGTGATGGCACCACGCTTCAGGTTGTTCTTGACCTCAGCGCGATCCTTACGTGCCTTGGCCGCCTTCTCCAGGGCGGCGGCGCGCTGAGCAGGAGTGAGGGGAGGAAGAGCCACTCCGGGTCACCTCGGGTTTCTAATAGAAAACATTGGTTCGGGAAGGGAAAGTAGCGAGTTCGGCTCTCCAAAGCAACGCGAATGCCCGTTTAACATGCTATAAATTGAGTGATACTACTCTGCGAAAGTGTAAGATTACTCAGAGTAGTTAAACTGGGTCCCTACTCGGCCGTCAAGGTCTCCGCCGAGTTCGTCGCCTCACCCTTGCGCCGAGGGCAACAGACCTGGTGGGGGCCTCTTCGCGGCCGGTCGTCTCTCTCCTGAATAGTACCGGGCTGGGCCTTCGAAGGACGATTCGGGCGGCCGGTGCCGGGACGGCGAGGGGCTGCAACCGCTCGGGCCGTCAGCCCTGGGCGGGCAGGAGGCGGCGCAGCAGGGCGGCGATCGCGGCCGCCGCGGCTCCCGGATCCGGCGCGCTGGTGATGGGCCGCCCGATCACCAGCAGGTCCGCTCCGGCCCGCAGGGCCTCCTCTGGGGTGGCGGTCCGCGCCTGGTCGTGGGCGGCGGCACCGGGCGGTCGTATCCCCGGCGTGATCAGCGTGACCTCCGGGCCGACCTCGGCGCGGACGTCGGCGACCTCGCGCGGGGAACAGACCAGGCCCCGCGCCCCGGCCCCGACCGCGAGCACGGCAAGGCGGCGCACCGCATCGCTGAGCGGGCCCGCCACCCCGATCCCGTCCAGGTCCGCGGGGCCCAGCGAGGTGAGCAGGGTGACCCCGGCGATCATGGTGTCCGGGGCCGCCGCGACGGCGGCCCGGATCACCTCGGGCCCGCCCGCCGCGTGCACCGTGAGCAGATCCGGGCGCAGCCGCGCCACGGCGCGCACGGCGCCCGCCACCGTCACCGGGATGTCATGCAGCTTGAGGTCCAGGAAGATCTTCACCCCGCTCGCCCCGCGGATCGACGCCACTATTCCCGGGCCGTACCGCAGGTACAGTTCCAGCCCGACCTTGACGGTGCTGACATGGGGCGTGACCAGCCCGGCCCAGCGGGCGGCGGTCTCCAGGTCTGGCGCGTCGAGTGCCACGGCGATCGGCGCAGGCTGGGTCAAAGGCTCCTCCTCAGGCCTGGTGACATCACGTTACAAGACGTTCCCTGACGGTTGCTTATCCCGCCATCCCCGACCCCCGGTTCCGGCCTCGCCGCTGCGGTGACTCGTGCGCCAGCCCGATGACGTCGGCGAGGCGCTCGACCCCCCGGCTGGCCAGTTCCTCCTCAAGCTCGCGCACGACGCGGGCGCACGCGGACGGATCGTGGAAGTTCGTTGTGCCCACGGCCACCGTGGCCGCCCCGGCCAGGATCAGCTCCAGGGCATCCCAGCCAGTCCGCACCCCGCCCATTCCGATGATCGGGACGTCGGGGAAGGCCTCGTGGACCTGCCACACGCAGCGGACCGCGATGGGGCGGATGGCGGGGCCGGACAGCCCGCCGGTGGTGCCGGCCAGGACGGGACGCAGGGTCTGCGCGTCGATTGCCATCCCAAGCAGGGTGTTGATCATCGAAAGGCCGTCCGCCCCCGCGGCCACACACGCTCTGGCGACCGCGACGATGTCGGTGACGTCGGGGGACAGCTTCGCGAAGAGCGGGATGTCGTAGCGGAGCCTGGCCCGCACGGCCTCGACCACCGCGGCGGCGGCACCGGGGTCACAGGCGAAGACCTGGCCCCGGTCCGCCACGTTCGGGCAGGAGATGTTCACCTCGACCGCGGTCACCCCGGAAGCATCGGACAGGCGGGCGGCCAGCTCGGCGAACTCATCCACGGCGCCGCCGGCGATGGACACCACGGCGCGCGCCCCCCGCGACAGCAGCCAGGGCAGGTCGCGCTGCAGGAACGCGTCGATGCCCGGGCCCTGCAGCCCGATCGAGTTGAGCATGCCGCTTGGCGTCTCCGCCATCCGCGGGGTCGGCCGGCCCGCGCGCGGCGCCAGCATGACCGACTTGGTCACGACGGCGCCGATCTTGGCGACGTCGAAGAACTGCGCCAGCTCGCGGCCGGAGCCTGCGCAGCCCGAGGCGGTGAGAACCGGGTTCGGCAGCTCCACGTGTGCCAAGCGGGCGCGCAGGTCAACGGCCATGACCCCGCCGTCCTGCCGGGCGCGCTGGGCGCACGGGCGTCTGGCGCCCTGGCGGTGGGGTGCTGGCGGCGGGCGGCTTGGGCTGGGCTCGGGGCTTCCAGCCCGGCGCGCCCAGGGCGTCGAAGGGGATCGTGCCGACGTCGTCCCAGCGCACCAGGTCGCCGCGGAACACCGGGCCATCGACGCAGGAACGGACCATCCGGGTCACCCCGTCCTCACCGATCACGGGCAGCACGCAGGTCATGCAGACGCCGGTCCCGCACGCCATGGTCTCCTCCACCAGGGCCTGCACCGGGATGTCGTAGCGGCTGGCCACGGCGGTCACCTGGCGCAGCATCCCCATCGGCCCGCAGGCGTAGATAACGTCGGTCCTGGTCTCGTGGATGACCTGGCTGAGCTGGTCGGTCACCAGGCCGCGGGCGCCCATCGACCCGTCCTCGGTCGTGACGACCGCGGTGCGGCCGGTCCGCCGGGCGGTGAGCGCCCCGAACACCCGGTCCGCGCTCGCCGCCCCCAGCAGGAAGTCCACGGTGCAGCCGCGGCCGCGAAGCTTGCCGGCGAGCGGGAACAGGGGGGCGCTGCCGTATCCGCCGCCGACCAGGAGGGCGTTCGCCGGGTCACGCGGCAGCGGGAACGGCCGGCCCAGCGGCCCCGCGATGTCGAGCGAGTCCCTGGTGCGCCGTTCGGACAGCCACCGGGTGCCCGGCCCGACCACAGCGAACACGAACTCCACGGCGCCGCCATGGTCGGGGCGAGCCTCGTGGATCGAGAAGGCCCGGCGGAGCAGCATGGAGGTCTCCGGGCCGCCCACGGCCACGGCCACGAACTGGCCCGGCCGGAACCTGGCCGCGATGCCCGGCGCGATCACGGTCATCGCGTGGTAGGCGTCCACCCGGCGGACTGTGAGCACGGTGCCCTTGAGCTGCGCCGGAACCAGCGCCGCGCCCGGCTCGCCCCGCCCGGCCGTCATCGCGCCTCAGTGCTGGCCTGGGGGGGCGACCCCCCTGGAACCCCCCGATGGCCGTCAGGCCGCGTGACCTCGTCACGCCGCCTGGGCCCCCGCAGTGTCCTCGCGTGTTCCTGCAGCGACCGCACACCCACCTCACCACGCGTGATCGCCTCGATGCCCTGCACGGCCGCGGCAAGGCCCTGGACCGTCGTGACGCACGGAATACCGCGCCGCACCGCGGCGGTGCGGATCTCGTAGCCGTCCAGCCGAGGTCCCGATTGCCCGGGGCTCCCGAACGGGGTGTTTACGATCAGGTCGACCTGGCCGTCCAGGATCCTGGCGACGATGTCCGGCTCGCCCTCGGGGCCAGGGCCATCACTGTGCTTTCGGACGATGGTGGCACGAACTCCGTTGCGCCGCAGCACCTCACCGGTTCCGCGGGTGGCCCAGATCTCGAACCCCAGGTCGGCAAGCCGCTTCACCGGGAAGATCATGGCGCGTTTGTCCCGGTTCGCGATCGACACGAACGCGCGGCCCTTGACCGGCAGCGTCCCGTAGGCGGCCGCCTGGGACTTCGCGTACGCGGTGCCGAACTCCGCGTCGATCCCCATCACCTCGCCGGTGGAACGCATCTCCGGGCCGAGCACGGTATCCACGCCGTGCCCGCGCTCGTCGGCGAACCGGTTGAAGGGCAGCACCACCTCCTTCACGGCGACCGGGGCGTCCAGTGGCAGGCTGCCGCCGTCGCCGGACTCCGGCAGCAGGCCGTCGCGGCGCAACCGCGCCACCGTGCCGCCGAGCATGATCCGCGCGGCTGCCTTGGCCACGGGGACGGCGGTCGCCTTGGACACGAACGGCACGGTCCGCGACGCGCGCGGGTTGGCCTCCAGCACGTGCAGGACGCCCGCGGCGAGCGCGTACTGGACGTTCAGCAGCCCGCGCACCCCGACACCACGGGCGATCGCCTCGGTCGCGTCCCGGATCCGGTCGATGTCGCCCCGGCCGAGGGTGATCGGCGGCATGACGCAGGCGGAGTCGCCGGAGTGGATGCCGGCCTCCTCGATGTGCTCCATCACCCCGGCCAGGTACAGGTCCTCGCCGTCAAAGAGCGCGTCCACGTCGATCTCGATCGCGTCATCGAGGAACCTGTCGATGAGCACCGGGTGCTCCGGGCTCGCCTGCGCCGCCCGGCGCACGTACTCCGCCAGCGTGGCGTCGTCGTAGGCGATCTCCATGCCGCGCCCGCCCAGCACGTAGGACGGGCGCACGAGCACCGGGTACCCGATCTCCTCAGCGACCGCCTTGGCCTGCGTAAACGAGGTCGCGGTGCCATGCCGTGGGGCGGTCAGCCCGGCCGCGGCGAGCACCGCGCCGAATTCCCCCCGGTCCTCGGCGAGGTGAATCGCGTCCGGGCTCGTCCCGGCGACCGGGACGCCCGCGGCGGCGAGACCCCGCGCCAGGCGCAGGGGGGTCTGCCCGCCAAGCTGGACGATGACCCCCGCCACCGGGCCGCTCTCCTCCTCGGCGTGCACCACCTCGAGCACGTCTTCCAAGGTGAGCGGCTCGAAGTACAGGCGCCCCGAGGTGTCGTAGTCGGTCGAGACGGTCTCCGGGTTGCAGTTGACCATCACCGTCTCGTACCCGGCCGCGGCCAGCGCGAAGGAGGCGTGTACGCAGGCGTAGTCGAACTCGATGCCCTGGCCGATCCGGTTCGGCCCGCTGCCCAGGATGATTACCTTGGCGCGCTCCCCCGGCGGCACCTCGCCCTCTTCGTCGTAGGTCGAGTACAGGTACGGGGTGCGCGCCTCGAACTCGGCCGCGCAGGTGTCCACCGTGTGGAACACAGGGCGGATCCCCAGGGCGTGCCGGTGCCGGCGCACCAGGTCTTCGTCGGTGCCCGTGATCTGGGCGACCTGCGCGTCGGAGAACCCCGCGCGTTTGGCCGCGCGCAGGGTTTCCATGGCAGCCAGGCCACCACGTGACAGGCGTACTGCATGTTCTTCGATCGCCGCGATCTGGTCGATGAACCAGGGATCGATGCCGGTCGCGGCGGCCAGGTCGGCGACCGTGACCCCGGCCCGGATCGCCTGGTGGACGACCGACAGGCGGCCGTCGTGCGGCTGCGCGGCGCGCGCCAGCAGGTCCGCGGGGTCGCCCGGCGGGCCGCGCCACTGCAGCGGGGCACCGGGGCTTTCCAGCGAGCGCAACGCCTTCTGCAGCGCCTCGGGGAAGCTGCGGCCGATCGCCATCGCCTCGCCGACCGACTTCATGTGGGTGGTGAGCACCGGGTTCGCCCCGGGGAACTTCTCAAAGGCGAACCTGGGCACCTTGACCACCACGTAGTCGAGCGCCGGCTCGAAGCTGGCCGGGGTCTGCCCGGTGATGTCGTTGCGGATCTCGTCGAGGGTGTAGCCGATGGCGAGCCTGGCCGCGATCTTGGCGATCGGGAAGCCTGTGGCCTTGGAAGCCAGCGCCGACGACCGGGAGACCCGCGGATTCATCTCGATGACGACCATCCGCCCGGTCCGCCGGTGGACCGCGAACTGGATGTTGCAGCCGCCGGTGTCCACGCCGACCTCGCGGACCACGGCGATCGCCACGTCCCGCATGTGCTGGTACTCGCGGTCGGTGAGGGTCATCGCCGGGGCCACCGTCACCGAGTCGCCGGTGTGCACCCCCATCGGGTCGATGTTCTCGATCGGGCAGACGACGACCACGTTGTCGTGCCGGTCGCGCATCAGCTCGAGCTCGAACTCCTTCCAGCCCAGGATCGACTCCTCGAGCAGCACCTCGGTGACCGGGCTGGCGTCCAGGCCGGAGCCGGCGATGCGGCGCAGGTCCGCGCCGTCGTAGGCGATCCCGGAGCCCGCCCCGCCCAGCGTGAACGAGGGCCGGATCACGACCGGGTAGCCGAGTTCGGCCGCCGCTTGCCCGCACTCGGCCATCGTGTGGCACAGCCGGCTCGCGGGCACCTCCGCGCCGAGGCCGGTGACGATTTCCTTGAAGGCGCGGCGGTCCTCCCCCGCGCGGATCGTCTCGATGCTGGCCCCGATGAGCTCCACGCCGTGCCGGGCCAGCGCGCCGGAGGAGTGCAAAGCGACGGCGGCGTTCAGCGCGGTCTGGCCGCCGAGGGTGGGCAGCACCGCGTCGGGGCGCTCGGCGGCGATGACCTTCTCGAGCACCTCGGTGGTGATCGGCTCGATGTAGGTGGCGTCGGCGAACTCCGGGTCGGTCATGATCGTCGCCGGGTTCGAGTTGACCAGGCTGACCCGGATCCCCTCGGCGCGGAGCACCCGGCAGGCCTGGGTGCCGGAGTAGTCGAACTCGCAGGCCTGGCCGATCACGATGGGCCCGGAACCGATAACGAGCACCGAGCGCAGGTCGTCACGCCGGGGCACTACGAGCCCCCTGCTCTGCTTGTCCCGCCCCCGCGTTCCGCGCCCGCCCCCTCCATCAGGGCGCAGAAGTCGTCGAAGTCGCCCGCCGCGTCGTGCGGCCCCGGCGCGGCTTCCGGGTGGTACTGGACGCCGAACGCACCGGCGTCCAGCAGCCTGATTCCCTCCACCACTCCGTCATTGAGGTTGATGTGACTGACCTGGGCCCGGCCGAACGGGGTGTCGAAGGGCGCGAGGGAGCCGGGGGCGGCCGCCTCGCCGAGGCCGGCCGCCTCGCCGGCGCCCGGTGACGCCACCGCGAAGCCGTGATTGTGGCTGGTGATCTGGACCCGCCCCGTGGCGAGGTCCTTGACTGGCTGGTTGACGCCGCGGTGGCCGAAGCGGAGCTTGTAGGTGGCCAGCCCGAGCGCCAGGCCGAGGATCTGGCTCCCCAGGCAGACGCCGAACACCGGGGTCCCGGCGGCGAGGACACCGCGCATCGCCTCCACCGCGTACCCGGCGGCGGCCGGGTCGCCGGGACCGTTAGAGAAGAACACCCCGTCCGGGCCGGTGGCAAGGATGTCGGCTGCGGTGCTCGTCGCCGGCAGCACGCGGACCTCGCAGCCGCGCGCCGCCATGGCGCGCGGGGCGGCCGCCTTGATGCCCAGGTCCAGCGCAGCCACCCGGTAGCGGGCTGGCCCGCCCGCGGGCGGGCTCACCGTGTAGGGCTCCGGTGTGGACACCTCGCGGGCCAGGTCGGCACCGGTCATCGAGGGGCTGGCCAGCACCTTTCCCAGCAGCTCCCGCGGGTCGGGGCCCGCCGCGCCGATCGCCGCGCGCATGGCGCCGCGCTCGCGCAGGCGCCGGGTCAGCGCCCGGGTCCCGGTGATCGCGATGCCGGGGATGCCATAGGCCGCGAGCTCCGCGCCCAGGCTCCGCCGCGCGCGCCAGCTGGACGTGATCCGGGCCGGTTCCCGGACCACGTAGCCGCTCACCCAGATCCGCCGGGACTCCGGATCGTCGTCGTTGACGCCGGTGTTGCCGATGTGCGGCGCGGTCATCGCGACGATCTGCCGGCAGTAGGACGGGTCGGTCAGGGTCTCCTGGTAGCCGGTCATCCCAGTGTTGAACACCATCTCGCCGAACGCCTCGCGCTCGGCGCCGAATCCCGTCCCGTGGAACGTCGTGCCGTCCTCAAGCACGAGAACCGCAGGCCACATCAGGCGGGCTTCCCTTCGAGCACGGTCGGGCGGCCGCGCAGGAACGTGGCGACCACGCGGCCCGGCAGCACCATCCCCGCGAACGGCGAGTTGCGGCTCCGGGACGCGTGCGCCGCTGGATCCACGGCCTGGCGGGGCTCGGGGTCATAGAGGACCAGGTTCGCCGCCGAACCGGCGGCCAGCGGCTCGCCGTGCCCGCTCAGCCGCCCGATCGCGGCTGGCCGCGCCGACATCCGGTCGGCCACCGCTGCCCAGCCGAGCAGCCCGGTGTCCACCATCGCCTCCTGCACCACGCGCAACGCCGTCTCCAGGCCGGTCATGCCGTGAGCCGCCACCGCCCACTCGGTCTCCTTGTCCTCCAGGGGATGCGGGGCGTGGTCGGTGGCAACGCAGTCGATGGTCCCGTCCGCCAGCCCCTCCCGCAGGGCCGTCACATCGGCGGCCGTGCGGAGCGGCGGGTTCACCTTGTAGAGGGGGTCGTAGCTGGCCACGAGGTCGTCGGTGAGCAGCAAGTGGTGCGGGGTCACCTCGGCCGTCACCCGCCAGCCCTTGGACTTCGCCCACCGGATGATCTCCACCGACCCCGCGGTGGAGACGTGGCAGATGTGCAGCGCGGAGCCGACGTGGGCGGCGAGCAGGCAGTCGCGGGCAATAACCGCCTCCTCGGCGACGGCGGGCCAGCCGGCGAGGCCCAGCCGCCCGGACATCACCCCCTCGTTCATCTGCGCGCCCTCGGTCAGCCGCGGCTCCTGCGCGTGCTGCGCGATGACCCCGCCGAAGGCCTTGACGTACTCCAGCGCCCGGCGCATGAGCACGGCGTCGGACACGCAGCGCCCGTCGTCGGAGAAGACGCGCACCCGGGCGGCGGAGTCGGCCATGGCGCCGAACTCGGCGAGCCGGGACCCGGCCAGGCCGACGGTGACGGCGCCGACCGGCCGCACGTCGCAGTGGCCCGCCTGCCGGCCCAGCCGCCATATCTGCTCGGTGACCCCGGCCGTGTCGGCGACCGGGTCGGTGTTGGCCATCGCGTGCACCGCGGTGAAGCCGCCGAGCGCGGCGGCCATCGTGCCGGTCTCGATGGTCTCGGCGTCCTCGCGGCCGGGCTCCCTCAGGTGCGTGTGCAGGTCGACGAGGCCGGGCAGGGCGATCAGCCCGGCCGCGTCCAGCATCTGCGCGCCGGGCGCGGCGGCGTCCGGGCCGATGGCCGCGATCACGCCGTCGCTCATCCGGATGGCGGCGGGCTCACCGCCGAGCGGCCGCGCTCCGGTGATGACCCACTCCGGACCGCTCACCGCGCCTCCTCCGAGCCGCCGAGCAGCAGATAAAGCACCGCCATCCGGACGCTGACCCCGTTGGCGACCTGCTCGACAATCGTGGACCGGGGCGAGTCGGCGACCTCGGCCGCGATCTCCACCCCGCGGTTCATGGGGCCGGGGTGCATCACGATGGCCTCCTCGGGAAGCTGCCGGATCCGCGCCACGTCGAGCCCGTAGCGGCGGCTGTACTCGCGCACGCTGGGGAAGTAGGCGGCGTTCATGCGCTCCTGCTGGAGCCGGAGCATCATCACCACGTCGCTTTTGGGCAGCGCGGCGTCCAGGTCGTAGCTCACCGAGCACGGCCAGGCGTCGATGGCCACGGGGAGCAGGGTCGGCGGGGCGACCAGGGCGACGTCCGCGCCGAGCGTGTGCAGGAGCCAGACGTTCGACCGGGCGACCCTGCTGTGCAGCACGTCCCCCACGATCGTGACCCGCAGCCCGTCAAGCGCCTCGCCCGCGCCGTGCCGCGAGGACGGGCGGCTGCCGCGGCGGAACCGGCGGCGGATGGTGAACGCGTCGAGCAGCGCCTGGGTCGGGTGCTCGTGGGCGCCGTCACCCGCGTTGATCACACTGCCCCGCAGCCAGCCGGCCAGCCGGTGCGGCGCGCCGGAGGCGCTGTGCCGGACGACCACGGCGTCGGCGCCCATCGCCTCCAGCGTGAGCGCGGTGTCCTTGAGGCTTTCCCCCTTGGCCACGCTCGAGCCCTTGGCCGAGAAGTTGATCACATCGGCGGACAGCCGCTTGGCCGCGGCCTCGAACGAGATCCTGGTGCGGGTGGAGTCCTCGAAGAACAGGTTCACCACCGTGCGTCCCCGCAGGGTGGGCAGCTTCTTGATCGGCCGGTCGGCCACCTGGGCGAGCTCGTCGGCCGTGTCCAGCACCAGGAGTGCGTCCTCGCGGCTCAGGTCGGCAGCCGAGATCAGATGACGGTTCACCGTCTCCTCCCGGTGGCTCCGATGGGGCCCGGGCCACGGCCGCTGCCGACGGGCTCCAGCAGCACGGCGTCCTCGCCGTCCGTCTCGGTGAGCAGGACCCGGACGACCTCCTGCTGGGAGGTCGGCAGGTTCTTGCCCACGTAGTCCGCGCGGATCGGCAGCTCGCGGTGCCCCCGGTCGACCAGGACGGCAAGCTGCACGCCCAGCGGCCTGCCGAGGTCGTTGAGGGCGTCGAGGGCGGCCCGTACGGTCCGGCCCGAGTACAGCACGTCGTCGACGAGCACCACGGTCTTGGCGTCGATGCCGTCGGCGGGCACCTGGGTGCGGCCGAGCGTCCGCGCCGGGCGCAGCCGCAGGTCATCCCGGTACATCGTGACGTCTAGGGAGCCGTGCGGAACCTGCTGGCCCTCCACCTGTGCGATCCGGGCCGCCAGACGGCCGGCCAGCGGGACCCCCCGGGTCGGGATGCCGAGGAGCACGACCTCCTGCGCTCCCCTGGTCCGCTCGATGATCTCGTGAGCGATCCGGGACAGTGCCCGGCTGATTTCGGCCTTCTCCAGGACGGTTGTGGCCGCTGGGTGCGCGACGTGCGCCACGAGGACCTCCTTTCCCGCCTCACGGGACGGGCCTTTAAAGGACGCCAGTTGCGTCACACCGTACCAGCCAGGCCGGAGCCAGCCGCGGACCGCCACGGACGGTGCCGCAGGCGGCGCGGACGCCCCCGGACGCCCCCGCGGGCCCAGCCGGCGGAGATCTCCCGAGCTCTGGGGTCACAATTTGTGACGTAAGTCACCACAGCATCGAACGGGCCGACTCCGGTCCGCCGGCAGGCCGTGCCCGGGCACCGGCAGGCCGCAACCGCCTGTGGCGCAAGGGCTGTCGGCTATCGTTCGCCTTGCCGGAATCCTCTGGGGCGGATCGTGCTTCACGCGTAAGTTCACCCACTTTTTGCCATTCGGCTTGACCTGGTCGCTGTTGCGGCTTACCGTCACTGTGCGTAACCATTACTCAATGCGACGACTGGCCAGGGGACCGGAACATGCCATCTGAGTACGCCAAGACACTCGGCGCGCGGCTGCGCGCCATCCGTACCCAGCAGGGACTCTCCCTCCACGGCGTTGAGGAGAAGTCCCGGGGCCGGTGGAAGGCGGTGGTCGTGGGCTCCTACGAGCGCGGCGACCGCTCCGTGACCGTTCAGAAACTGGCCGAGCTGGCTGACTTCTACGGTGTGCCGGTATCGGAACTGCTGCCCGGTGACGCGGCGCCGACCGCTATGGCCCCGTCGCCGAAGCTCGTCATCGACCTGGAGCGCATGTCGCAACTGCCCAGGGAGAAGGCCGGGCCGCTCGCCCGCTACGTGGCGACAATCCAGAGCCAGCGCGGGGACTACAACGGCCGGGTGCTGTCCATCCGCCAAGAGGACCTGCGGTCGCTTGCCGTCATCTACGACAGGTCACCTGCCGATCTCACCGAAGAGCTGATCGGGTGGGGGGTCCTTGACTCCGAAGCCCGCAGCGCCGTCGAGGCGTTCTAGCTCTTAGGTGTTCCAGGTCAAGCAGCACCGCAGGCTAGGCGCCGCGGCCTGAGGGCCGTAGCCTGCGGCGCCACGACCAGATGCGCCGCAGCGCCATGCCCCAATTGGAGGGGGGCGGTGAGGGTCGGGCAGGGTCCGTGCAGGCCGGTCACCGGGGGCGTGGGGGCTCCGGGCGCTCGGCCCCCGGGCTAGCATCACGGTGCGGCCCACGGCGAAGCTGACCGAAGGTCAGCGAGCATGCGTGGGCCAGCAGCATCCGCTATCCGACGGCACCAAGCGGGAGCAGGGGCTGGGCAGGCACCCCGAGAGCCTCCTCGGCCAGCGACAGGAAGGCCTCGGCGTCCCTGAGCAGGTCGTCCGCCTCATGGACGGAGACGGCTTTGGGCAGCCCGGCCTCTGCCGCGGCCCGCTTGCGCGCCCCGGCCGCGAAGAACGCGGCCCACTCCGCCAGCGCGGGCTCCACCCGTGGCAGGAGCTCCCAGACGCTCCTCGGTGCCTTCCGGCGGGGGCTTGTCTCCGCCGAGGGGCGGGCGGCTACCACGGCCGCCGCCGCACGCAGCGCTGCCAGGTGCGCCGCGACGTACCGCGATCCCGGGCTGGTCTCCTCCGACGCTTCCAGCAGGCCGTGCCGGGCCGACTCCAGCAGCGCCAGCACTGCCGGGGCAACCCGGCACCGCGCCCGGCCCGGCCGCACCTGCGTCAGCGTGTCCATCGTTGCTCCTTCCGCACAAAGCCTGGGCCGGGCGAGGCACTTCCCCATACATCGCCCGGCCCGTACCTGGCCGCAGGGGTTACCAGCCAGGCGGCTTTGCTTCCCTCTATTCGAACATAAGTTCGGCTAGCTGTCCACCGCTCTCCGATCTGAGTTCGAAGCTACCCGCTGGCTCTGACAAAACGAGGCCCGGCGCCGCTCACGAATGCCGGTTCGCATACGCTACGCGCGTGCGGGCCGGACTTGAGCTGCGGGAACTCGATGCGGGTGAGTTCCTGGCCAGCCTGGACGCGTGCACCAGCATCTACGCCGCGGCGATGGGCCCACCCGAGTACCAGCTGCCCGGGCGCCACTCGATCATGGAACGCCACTCCGGCTACACCGCGTTCCGCGCGATCGCCGCGGTCCTCGGTCCCTGGGACGGTCACGCCGTGGCCGGTGGCCCGCAGCCGCTAGTGGGGTTCGCCTACGGCTTCCACGGTGAGGCCGGCCAGTGGTGGCACGACCTGGTGTCCCAGGCGGTAGCGCGGGCGATGGGCCGCCAGGCCGCCGAGGACTGGCTCGCGGACTCGTTCGAGATCGCCGAGGTGCACGTGCTCCCCGGGCACCAGGGCCGGGGAACCGGCCTGGCGATGATGCTGCGGCTGGCCGCCGGCCGGCCGGAACGCACGGCGGTGCTGTCCACGAGGGACGCCAACACCAGAGCTCGCCGGCTGTATCGCGGGCTCGGCTTCACCGACCTGCTCGCGGGCTTCGCGTTCGCGGGGACGGAGGAGCCCTACGCGATCATGGGAGCGCCGCTCCCGCTGCGGGACCCCTCGTCCCGCCCGCCGCGCCCGGAAAGGCCCAGCCGCTGGTAGATGTCCAGCGTCGCACGGGAACCGTTCAGCGTGTAGAAATGCAGGCCGGGGATGCCCGCGGCGAGGAGCCGCTCGCACAGCCGCGCCGCGTAGCCGACGCCGGTCTCGCGCACCGCCGCCCTGTCGTCCGCGACGGCGTTCAGCCGGTCCACCAATCCGGGCGGCACCTTCGCGCCGGACAGCAGCACGATCCGCTCGAGCGTCCGCATGCTGGTGACCGGCATGATCCCCGGGATGATCGGCACGTCGCAGCCGGCCGCCGCCACCCGGTCCCGCAGCCGCAGGTAGTCCTCGGCGTAGAAGAACATCGTCGTGATCGCGAAGTCCGCGCCCGCGCGGCACTTCTGCACGAAGTGCGCCAGGTCGGACTCGGGATCGGGCGACCGCGGGTGGCCTTCGGGGAAGGCCGCGACCCCGACGCTGAAGTCGCCCGCGGCCCGGATCAGGCGCACCAGTTCCGCCGCGTACCGGACGCCTTCGGGATGGGGAGCCCACTTTCCGTTCGGGTCGCCCGGCGGGTCGCCCCGCAGCGCCACCATGTTCCTGACCCCGACCGCCGCGTACGAGCCGATCACGCGGCGCAGCTCCGCGACCGAGTGGTTGACCGCGGTGAGATGCCCGGCTGGGGTGAGCGTCGTCTCGGCGGCGATCCGCCCCGTGATCCGGACCGTTCGGTCCCTGGTCGACCCGCCCGCCCCGTAGGTGACCGAGACAAAGGTGGGCCGCAGCGGCTCGAGCCGCCGGACCGCCCGCCACAGCTGTCCCTCTTCCACTTCCGTCTTGGGCGGCATGAATTCAAAGGAGAACGACTGCCCGCTCGCAGCCAGCAGGTCGCGGATGGCCGGCGCATGGTGACCGGGGCCAAACCCCATGCGCCCACGCTACCGTCGCACCCAGCGGGCCGGCAGCGGGAACCGTCCGAGGAAGAGGCTGGCCAGAATGCCCTAGTCTCGCCACCATGACCTCGCCTGCAGCGGCGCTGACCCAGGTGCGCGACCGGGTGGACTACGCGCTGCAGGCGTTCCTCGGCTCGCAGCGGGACGTGCTGCTGGCGGCGGGCGACGAGTTGCTGCCGGGGTTCGAGGCGGTGAGCGGCCTGCTCGCGGGGGGCAAGCGGCTGCGGCCCGCGTTCTGCTACTGGGGCTGGCGCGGGGCGGGCGGGCCGGACGGCCCCGCGATCATCAACGCGGCCGCCGCGCTGGAACTCCTGCACGCCGGCGCGCTGGTCCACGACGATCTCATGGACGCCAGCGACACCAGGCGCGGCCGGCCGTCCCTGCACCGCCAGTTCGAGGCCTACCACGCGGGGCGCCGCTGGCACGGCTCCCCCGCGGCGTTCGGCACGGGAATGGCCATCCTCCTGGGCGACCTGCTGCTCTGCTGGACCGACGCGATGTTCCACGCCAGCGGGCTGCCCGGCGGCGCGCTGCGCCGGGGGCAGCCCATCCTCGACCTGATGCGCACCGAGGTGTTCGCCGGGCAGTACCTCGACCTGCTCGGGCAGGCGGCGGGGGACGGGACGCTGGAGA
>Ga0207684_10001231_pt1 | contig 28443 bp, 25 predicted proteins | sample KBSK5501metaG_FD_184342 | JGI IMG/M metagenome (GOLD analysis project Ga0207684, IMG submission 184342) | Corn, switchgrass and miscanthus rhizosphere microbial communities from Kellogg Biological Station, Michigan, USA - KBS K5-50-1 metaG... | ecosystem: Host-associated > Plants > Roots >...
AGATCATCGCGCCCAGGATGCTGACCACGAGCACCGGGTAGAAACCGGTGAACACGCTGGAGAAACCCGAGCCTCCCGGCGCGAACGGGAGGTTCAGCAGTTGGAAGATCTGCAGCACCATGGCCGCCAGGCCCAGCAGCAGCGCCACCGCGCCGCCGGCCAGCCAGGCGCCCTTGGCGCCGCCCTTGATCCGCTGCAACGCCAGGTACTGCACGACGGCGCTGACCACGACGAGGGCCATGATCAGTGTGCCCATCACCATCGACGGCGCGTGATAGCCGGAACCCTGCCACCTCCCGCTCGAGTCGACCGAGCGCAGGTAGAAGTAGGCGAACACGAACGAGCCATACAGGAACGACAGTGCGCCGACCGCGATCCGGGATCCTGTCCACGCGGCGTTGAGCGCTGCCTCGTGGTAGAAGCCGGCCTCCTCGGCGGCGCGGTCCAGCCCGGCCGGCGGCTGTGTGGTTGGCTCGGCCATCGCTATGCCTCCACTCCTGCGCTGGCACCGGCGTACGCGGCACTCACCACGCCGACCGGCGGGTGCAGGTCGGCGACCGGCGGCGCGTCCTTCACGCCGTAGTCATACGGGCCGGCGAGCACCACCGGAATGTGCTCGAAGTTGCCCCCCGGCGGCGGTGACGGAACCTGCCACTCCAGCCCGCGCGACTGCCACGGGTTGCCGACCTCGGGCACCCGTGCGAACACAGTCGACCAGATGAAGTTGATCACGAAGATCAGGATGGAGCCGCCGAGCAGGAATGCGGAGATCGACACCCAGTCGTTGAGCGTCTGCAGGTTCCGCGCGTACTCGAAGACCCGGCGCGGCTGGCCCAGCACGCCGACCGCGAACAGCGGCAGGAACGTCGAGTTGAAGAAGATGAACATGGTCCAGAAGTGGATCTTGCCGAGCGTCTCGTTGAGCTTGATCCCCATCATCTTGGGCAGCCAGTAGTAGCAGGCGGCCATGAACGCGAAGATGAGCCCGCCCATGATCGTGTAGTGGAAGTGCGCCATCACGAAGAAACTGCCGTGCTCGGTGGTGTCGGCGGGGACGTCGGACAGGAACACCCCGGAAATGCCGCCGATCAGGAAGTTGAAGTACAGCGCCAGGGCGAAGAGCATCGGCACGGTGAACCGGATCTTCGCCTTCCAGAAGGTGCCCATCGCCACCAGGTAGATGAACCCGGTCGGGATGGAGATCAGCTCGGTGGTCAGCATGAACAGCGGCCGCATCGCCGGGTTGATCCCGCTGTCGAACAGGTGATGCTGCCAGACGAAGAAGCTGAGCAGGGCCACCCCGATCATCCCGGCCCCGGCGACCCGGTAGCCGAACAGGGGCTTACGGCAGAACACCGGGATGATCTCGGACACGATGCCGAACCCGGGCAGGGCCAGGATGTAGACCTCGGGATGGCCGAAGAACCAGAACAGGTTCTGGTACAGGTAACTGCTGCCGCCTAGCTGGTTCACGAAGAACGCGGTCTCCACGGTGCGGTCGGTGACCAGCATGTACATCCCGCCGACCAGGACCGGGACGGCGAGCACCATCAGGAACGAGACCGTGACCATGGACCACACGAACATCGGCAGCCTGCTCCACCGCATGCCCGGCGCCCGGTAGTTGATGACAGTGACGATGATGTTGAACCCGGCCAGGATGATCGAGATCCCCATCAGGCCGAACGCCACCGCGTAGGAGTCCATGCCCTGCCCGGCCTGCACGCTCAGCGGCGCGTACCCGGTCCACCCGGTGGGGAATCCGCCGAGCAGGAGGCCGGAGAGCAGGACGATGAACGCCGCCGGGGTCAGCCAGAACGACAGCGCCTCCAGCCTCGGGAACGCCATCCGCTTGGAACCGATCATGAGGGGCATCAGGTAGTTGCCGAACGGGCCGAGCACGACCGATGACATCAGCATCATCATCATCGTGCCGTGCTCGCCGACGACCTGGATGTAGGTGCTGGCGCTCAGCACGTGGTAGGTCGGCGACAGCAACTCGGTCCTGATCGCCATGGCGAACAGGCCCGCCGTGCAGAAGTAGACGATCATGCCGACCAGGTACTGGATGCCGACGACCTTGTGGTCCAGCGAAAACCGGAAGTACCTGGCCAGGCCGGTGGCCGACTCCTCTTCCTCCTCGGCGACCGGCACCGGCTTGCCGGCCATCTGCCGGAACAGGTCGTTGAACACGCCCAGTCCGGCGAGGAAGCCGACAGTCCCGAGGACATAGCCGAGAACGATCGGGAAGTCGTTCACGTCGGACAGCGCGTTGCGGGCGTAGTTCGACGACAGGAAGTTGCCCAGCCAGTGACCGACCAGGTAGCCGAGCACCGCGCCGATCAGGGCGGTGTGGATCGCGGGCCGCATCCACCACGGCCGGGCCGGACCCGGGGCTGCTGGTCCGGCTCCCGCGGGTTCCTGTGCCTTCTCCGGCTCTATCTCGATGGACATCCGGTCACCTCTTCATCGCAGTGTTGGCGCGGGGGGACGACCCCCGGTAGTGCCAGCCCGGGAGGCGACCCCCCGGAACCACGGATAGTTTGCGTCGCCTGGCGGCCGGTCCGCTGGTCACGGCTGCACCGGGTCGCCGGGGTTGTAGTAGTAGCCGGGCGAGCCGGTAATGCCGGCCACCTTGACCAGGTCCTGGCCGAGCTGCGGGATCACAGTCGGGTCGTAGGTGAGGGCGTAGGGCGGCAGGATCCTGGTCACCGAGGCGAGCCGCACCTCGCTGGCTGTCGCCCACACCTGGAATGCGGCTGGCGACACCACCGTGCCGTAGTCGAACATCGCTCCGTGCCAGAGCCCGCACAGCTCGTTGCAGCGCACGGTGAACCCGCCGGTGTGCTCGGGGGTGGTGTACGCCACGTTGTCGACGCCCGGGTTCGCGTCCGCCTTGACCCCGAGCTGGTAGGCCCAGAAGCTGTGGATCACATCGAGCGAGGTCACGTGGAACTCCACCGCCCGGCCCTGGGGCAGGACCAGCTGGGTGGTCTCCATCCCCCCGAACTGCGGGTAGCGGAACGTGAACTGCCACTGCTGTCCGATCACCTGCACCTGGAGCAGGTTGTCCCCGGACGGCTTCCAGACCGGGTTGGGGCCTTCACCGGCGCCCGCGCCGGCCGGGGCGATCAGCTCCACCGTGCCGAAGACGAACGCGGCGAGCACGATCACGGCGGTGCCGGCGATCCAGGCGGCCTGGATCCCGGTGTGGCCGAAGATAGGCGGCCCGTCATCGTCGTCGCCCTCCCGGTGACGCCAGGTGACAAGCGCGTAGCCGAAATAGGTCCAGACGAAGAGCATGACGGGGGCGGCGGTCAGGGCCAGTACCGCGATGTCGAACTGCTGGTGTTTCGCGGACGAGGACATGACGCCTGGCGGCAGGTGCGGATACCAGAGGAACCATATGAGGAGGTCGGCGATGAGCGCCAGGACGATCCAGATCAGGAAGATCCGCCGTCCGTGGCGCGTCTCCGGGGTGGCGGCCGCAGGGGCCTGTGACGCGGCCATCAGCCCGTCACCTCCATGTTGCCCATCATGAAACCGATCGTCGCCATCGGGCCGCCGTTACCGTCGAGGAATCCGCCTCCGCAGGGGACGAAGCACTGCCAGCGGAAGGTGCCCGCGTGGCGGGGCGTCATGAAGCTGAACGTCTGCACCGTGTGCGGGCCGGACGTGCACGGCGACGAGCTGCAGAGGGTGGCCGAGGCTCCGGGCGATGACACCGGCACGAAGAGGTTCAGGCCCGGGATCGCGAAGGTATGTCCCACCGAGCAGTGCGCCCACGAGTTGATGGTGGACCTGGTCTGCGTCGGGCCGGCGACCCCTTTACCGTTGACCTGTGAAACGTTCACGGTCCCGCCGATCGTGCCCTGGACCTTGCTCCAGAAGTTGTTGCGCAACGGCGTGCAGCCGTCGTAACCGAGGATCGTCATATTGACCCGGGTTCCGGCCGGCACCTTGAACAGCGTGGTATGCACCCACTGCTTGGTCTGCGGGTTCTGGACGAAATAGCTAACCCAGTCAGGCGTACTCGTCACGGAGTTCTGCGGATCCTCTTGCATGACCACGTTGACCTGGCCACCAGAGGCCACCGAGGTGTAGTCCACGACCGGCGGGCCGCCGAGCAGGTAATGAATGACGATGAAGACCGCGCCGACGACCACCGCGGCGAACGCCACGAGCAGGGTCACGACACGGACTGGCAGAGACACCAGTCACCACCTCGCTTCTTCGCGGCGCATTGCGCACACGACTGGAGCCGACCCGCCTTTGGCACACGACGCGGGTCGGAGGCCTCTTATGGACCTGATCCTGCGATCGTTAGCCATCTGGCGGCAACATTGCGGACACTGAATGACGAAATTGTCATGATCAAGGCTTGCCACGAGGGTTAGGTTCGGCCATGTCAAGGCATAGTAGCAACACTACGTGCCCTATTCGCTACTCATAGTCACCATGGGTATTGCTACAGTGGCCCCCTTCGCCGGGCGGAGGTGGTGCAATGGTTTGCCAACGCGTCGGAGGGTTGACCCCGAATGCCGGAATACGGAGTATCGTCCGCAGACGGCCCTCCGTGTACCCGCTCGGGGGGTCGGCAACCACACCGCGCCGAGCTGACCGATAGAGCCAATGCACACTGACCTACCTGCGAAGATCGCCCACCAGCCGGGCATGTACCCCACGGCGGCGCGTCTCCTCGTTGTCGACGACGAGCCGAGAATCCGCGATTTCATCGCCCGGGCTCTTTCTGCGGCCGGCTATGCAATCGATTTCGCCAGCAGCGGCAGTACCGGCCTGCGTAAGGCCATCGTCGGTGACTACGACCTGGTCATCCTCGACCTCGTCATGCCGGACATGGATGGGCGGGAGATCCTCGCCGAGTTGCGGCGCGAGCGGCCCGAACAGGGGGTGCTGGTGTTGTCGTGCCTCTCCGACGTGACCACCAAGGTGGACTGCCTGGAGCTGGGCGCTCAGGACTACCTGACCAAGCCGTTCTCGCTGGCGGAACTGCTGGCCCGGGTACGCGTGCGGCTCCGGGACGTAGGTCACCCGCTGAATGAGGTGCTCAGGGCGGGAGAACTGCTGCTCGATTTCGGCCGGCTGGAAGCCAACATCGGACAAGGGCCCGTACCACTGACTCGCTTGGAGTTCCTGCTGCTCCGGGAGCTTATGGAGCATGTCGGCCAGTCCGTCACCAAAGGTCAGCTGCTGGCCTCGGTCTGGGGATACGATTTCGATCCCGGATCCAACGTCGTCGATGTCTGCGTCCGCCGCATCCGCTCGAAGCTTGGATTCGACCTCATCAAGACGGTACGCGGTGAGGGATACCAGCTCACCTCCTAGGGACCCGAGCGCTGGCCGGCTGCGCCACAGGGTGGCCGCCGGCCTGAGGATCGTTGCCCTGTCTCGTCTCTGGCACCCTGTTCCCGGAGAACTGCCGGACTTGCCGCCGGCTGGCCCGCAAAGCCCGGCTCCGGGTCGGCGCCGCAGTCCCCGGCCCGGTGGCTTGCGCCATCCCCTCCCGGCTGGCCTGCGCCATCCCCTGCCCGCAAGCCTGCGCCGTCCGCTCCCGGCTGGCCTGCCCTTCATGAGGAGCGCGCACCGGGGGCCAGGCGCGGGGTCGGCGGACGCGCCGGCCGGCCGCTCCTGGCCCTTCCAGCCGGGCTGGGTTGATGCGGCCTGGGTGGTCTTCACCGTGGCCAACCTCGCATCGATGGTGATCTTCTCGCACTGGGAAACGGTTCCCTTCCACTTCATATGGATCAGCCTCACGCTGCTCTACGGTTTCCGTGTCTGGGCCATCAGGCCGACCCTGTGGGTGCTCGGTATGGTCGTCGTCACCACGTTCGCGACCATTGGCTGGGACGTCTGGCGCGGCGCCCAGTCGGTGGACGAACTGAACGAGGTTCCCCTGATGGCGGTCATGTTCTGGCTGATGGTCTGGCACGCGCGCCGCAGGCTGGTCGCCGACCACGAACGGGACCTGGTCAGCGACGAGAACGCGCGGCTGCTTTCGACGCAGCGCAGATTCCTGCAGGATGCCTCGCATCAGCTGCGTACCCCGATCACCATCGCGCTGGGCCACGCCGAATTGCTCGCGGGCGAACTCGCCGACCGCGGTGAGAGGCGCGACATCCAAGTCGTGGTCGGGGAACTCACCCGGCTGCGCCGCCTCGGCGAGCGGCTGCTCGTCATCGCCGCATCCGAGGATCCGGACTTCCTGTATCCCGAGCCCGTCGCTCTTGACCTGTTCACCGTCGAAGTCATCGGCAAGTGGCGGCCCACCGCGGCCAGGCGCTGGCAGCTCGGCCTGCTCGATGCGGTAACGGTCAGCGCCGACCGGGAGCGGCTAGGTCTTGCGGTGGACGCCCTGCTGGAGAACGCGGTCCGGCATACCACCAGCGACGACATGATCCAGCTGTCCGTGATCGCGGGCGAGAGTGGCGAGCCCGCGCGTATGATCGTCGCCGACACGGGCGCGGGCATCCCGCCCCACGAACTCGAGCGCATCTTCGACCGGTTCAGGACGGGGACGATGCCGAGCGAGCCGACGGCCGACGGGGCCAGTGGCGCCGGCCCCAAGGGCACCGGCTCCAAGGGTACCGGGCTGGGGCTGGCGTTGGTGCGCGCCGTCGCCCATGCGCACGGCGGAGATGTGCTGGTACGCAGCACTCCGGGCGTGGGCAGTGAGTTCGAGCTGGTCCTTCCCACGCCGCCGGTCCCCGCCGGGCCGCTCCACCTGGCGGCCTCCCCGGGCTGGGCGGGCCCAGAGGTGGCCGACGAAGAGGCGAGCACGCTGAAGGAAGATCCATGGGCAAGCAGGAATCGATGACCTCAGGCGAGCGCAGTAACCTGCGCGGCAGCCAGCCGCCCGGAGGCGCCGAACCGGATGCGCCGCCCGGCGCGCAGTCGGCGCCCGCAGGACCAGGCGCGACCCCACAGCCAGGCGAGGGCGCCGGGACACCGCGCGGGTGGGTCTCGCGGATGGGCGGCATGAGCCGGAGGCGCAGGCTGGCCCTGGCCACCGCGGCGGCAGTCCTCGCCGTGGCGGTCGCTATCGTGGCCATCGGCAGCACCTCCAGTGGCCCGCCACATTCCCACTCCGATCCCGTCGCTCCGGCCTTCACCCTCGCGCTGCTCGGCCATCACGGCGAGCACATCTCGCTCGCGGGACTCACCGGACGCCCGGTCATCGTCAACTTCTTCGCCTCGTGGTGCGGACCGTGCCAGAAGGAGACACCACTGCTGGCCCGGTTCTACCGTGCCGCGCACGGGAGCATCACGCTGATCGGTGTCGACGCCAATGACAAGGCCTCTGCGGCACTGAGATTCACCCACGGGGCGGGCGTCAGCTATCCCGTGGGCTTCGATCCTTACCCGATGCACACGACGATCTCCTACGGCGTGGGCGGGCTCCCCCAGACGTTCTTCCTCGACTCGCAGCACCGGATCGTTAAGCGGATCTTCGGGGCCGTGACGGAGCAGGAACTCAGGGCGGGCGTAGCCTTGATCACAGCGCCGTCGAAACGAGGCTGACCGTGGAGACGCCGACCCGCACCGACCCGCCGTACGTGCCGATCCGGCACACCCCCTGGCCGGTGCAGAAGACCCCGCGTTGGCTGCTGCTGGCCGGCCTGGCGGTGCTGGCGGGCGCCGTACTAGTCGGCCTGGCCCACCGGCCCAGCCAGCCGCAGCGGGCCAGCGACGTGAAGACTTTCCTGGCCGACGTGAATACCGACATTGAATCGTGCGCCGGAGGTGTCCGCGAATCGTTCACGGTCCTGAACGCCATCAACACTGGCACCAGTCACGACACCGCGACCGCGATCCGTGTTGCCCGGTACGGTGCGGCCAACTGCTCGCCCGCCAACAACGAGCTGCTCGCTAACCTGACGCAATACCAGGTGACCGAGTCGCTGGCCGCCTTTCATCTCCCCAATGCCGTAGACGGCCTCGTGACCTGGGCGTTCCCGTACGCGCAGCGGGTGCAGAACGACATCGCGAATGTGCTGAGCGCCCGCGACGCCACGGCCCGCGCCCAAGCGGGCGTGGCGCTGAAGCGCGACACCCACGATCTCGACGCTCAGCGCGCGAAGGTGGACAAGATCATGATGAACGCCGTGACGGCCACCGCCGCGCATGCGAAACTGCCGGACCTGCCGGGCTGATCACCGGCCGACACGCCTAGTCCAGGCCAACAGTAGACAGCGCCGCCGAGAAGGACGTCTCCCACTCCTCGCGCGATCGGCCGTCCGCGCGGCGGGTCAGCACCCGGCCGGGGGGATTCATGCCGTCCATGGCGGCGAGGGCATTCCGCACGACGTCGGGGGCCCCGGGTGAAGTCACGTTCGCGTTGCCCAGTTCGAGTTCGTGCTGGAGATTGTCGCGGCCGTGGCCCTGCACGACATCCAGCAGGAGCAGGGGGCGGCCGACCAGGCGTGCCTCGGAGCAGGTGTCCCCGGAACTCGTGACGACCAGGTCCGCGGCGGCCATCAGGTCAGGGATGCGCTCGGTGAAACCGAACACATGCAGGCCCGGCTGATGGCGGGCGGCCGCACGGAGCCGCCCCTCCAGCCGGGCATTGCGCCCGGCGACTGCGAGCACCTGCACGCCCGCCGCGGCCAGTGCCGAGGCTGCGTCAGCCAGCGGGCCGAGGCCCCAGGCCCCGGACATCAGCAGAACGCAGCGTGTATACCCGGGGATCCCCAGGCTGGCGCGTGCTTCCTCCTGGGTGGGCGGCGCGTAGAAGCCCTCCCGCACCGGGATGGGCACCACCAGGACCCGGGCGTCGGGCTGGAATCGCAGCACGGCGGCCCGCGCGGTCGGGGACGTCACCAGATAGAGGTCGACGTTGCGATGTACCCAGAGCCGGTGCGGGGTCACGTCGCTGCAGAAGACGATGTGGGTCATTCCCGGGTAGCGGTCAGCGAGCCTGCTCACCGCTGATGCGGCCGTCGAGAAGACCGAGATGGCCAGATCCGCGGGTTGCGCATCGAGATGCGCCCGCAGCCTCGGCACCACTTCCCGGCTCGCCGCCGCATCGGCGAACAGCGCCAGCCTCGACCCCGCTCGCAGGGCGGCGAAGTGAAAGGCGTCGTAGAGGCCAGGTAGCGCGAGCATCGACCTGAAGACCAATTCGCCCGCCGAGCTACCGCTTCTTCCGAGTAGGCGCATGGCGTCCAGGGTCTGGGTGTCCCACCCCCGGGCGCTCAGCGATGTCCCGCAGGCTTGGGCGAGGACATCGTGGCCCATGCCGAGCGACCCGGACAGCAGAAGGGCCCGCTTCATGGTCGGGACTGTCCGCCTGCGTCCGCGGCACCGGTCCCCGCGCGGGTGCTGGCCAGCCATTCGAGGTACCGGTGGACACCCTCCGCGAACGGCGTGACCGGCGCCCAGTCGAGCAGTTCCTTGGCCAGGCCGCCCGACACACTCACTCCCTGATAATCGGCGGTGCGCGCGGGCACGTGCTCGATGGTCACGTTGCGGACCAGGTCGCGGACGGTATCGGCGATCTCCCGCACGGACACCGGCACGCCGCCCTCCAGCGCCAGCGTCCTGTCCTGCGCCGCCGGCGAGAGGGCACGCACGTGCGCGTCGGCCAGGTCCTCCACGTAGACGTAGTTGCGCTGTTGCTCCCCGCTGCCCGCGATGGTGAGCGGCCTGCCCTGCAGCGCGGCCTGGACGAATTTGGCCACGACCAGCACATCGCGCATCCGGGGCCCGTAAGGGATGCCATACCTCAGGATGGTGAAGTGCTGGCCGTACATCTCCCGGTAGCTGTGCACCAGCATTTCCGCAGCGAGCTTGGTGGACACGTACACGTGCCCGGCCCGGCGGAGGTCCACGGCGGCGTCCTCGGTCTGCTCACCCTCGCCGACGGTCGCGCCGTACACCCAGACGGTGCTGGCCAGCAGGACCCGCCCGCAGCCCTGGCCGCGTGCCGCATCGAGCACCCTGGCCGTGCCTTCCACGTTCAGCCGCACCGCGGCGACCGGGTTGGCCGCGACTTCGTTCACGTCGGCCGCCCCGGCCAGGTGGAAGACCGCCTCACAGCCGGCCAGCGCACGGCCCAGCGCCGCCTCGTCGAACAGGTCGGCATCTAGGTAGTCGGCGGCGGACTGGCGCCAGCCTGCCGACAGATCGATCACCCGGACCTCGTGGCCGGCCCGGACCAGATGATCAACTACATGAGAACCGATAAAGCCGCAGCCCCCAGTCACCGCGACGCGCATTGCTTCTCCTCAGACTCCAGTCAGCGCGCCGTAGACGGCGGTGACAGCGGTCAGTACCTGGTCCACCTCATCCTCGGTCATGTCAGAGTGCACCGGCAGGCATACGTGCCGGTCGGCGAGGTCCTCTGCCACCGGCAGTCGCAGGCCTGCGCTCGCTGAGAACACCGGCTGGTGATGCAGCGGGAGATCATAGACCTCCCCGGACAGGTGGACGTCATACCCGTGGGCCACTTCCTGCTTGAACCGCGCCCGGTCCGCTCCTTCCGGCAGCAGCGCGATGTACTTGTAAATGTTGCTCCGGCAGCCGGGCGGCTCGGTAAGCGGCTGCAGGCCGTCCAGGCCGGCCAGCACCTCGTCATAGCGGGCCGCGACCTCGCGGCGCCGCTCGATGAACTCCTCCATGCGGCGCAGGTGCACAAGGCCGGTCACCGCGTTCTGCTCGCTCATCCGCCACGCGTAGCCGAACCGCACGTGGTGGTTGGCGGAGAACGCGCCTTTGCCCTGGTCCCGGTAAATCCGTGCTTCATCGGCCAGCAGTTCCGAGGAGGTGAGAAGCATCCCGCCTTCCCCGCTGGTGACCACCTTGGTCGGGTAGAAGGAGAACGCCGCCGCCACTCCGAAAGACCCGGCGAACCTGCCGTCGAAGGTGGCGCCGTGAGCATGTGCCGCGTCCTCGACCAGCGCAATGCCGCGTTCCTGGCAGATACGGGCCAGGTCGTCCACGTGCGGGGTGATCAGCCCGCCGATATGTACGAGAACGGCCGCCGCCGTGTCCGGGGTGAGGGCAGCCTCCAACGATTCCGGACTCAGCGCGAACGTGGCCGCGTCCACGTCGGCGAACACCGGGTTCCCGCCCGCCTGCAGGACCGCCGCCGCCGTGGCGTAGAACGTGTTCGCGGGAACGATCACGTCGCGGCCCGTCACGCCGACCGCACGCAGCGCGATGTCGAGCGCCGCGGTGCCGCTCGATGTGGCGGTCGCGTGCTGCGCGTCGTGCGCAGCGGCGAATGCCGCCTCAAAGCGCCGGGTGTACGGTCCCAGAGTGAGAGCCCCGGTGGCGAGGATCTCATCCATCGCCGCCGCGATCTCCGTGCGGTCGGCAGGCGGAAAGACGATGCGTGCTGCGGGCACTCTCAACGGGCTCCCCTTTTGAACGGTCCTGGCTACGGCTCGGCCGATCGTGTGGACAGCCGCGGCGCCATCCGACTATGCCATGATTTCAAGACCAGCCGCGCGGGCCCCCCTACTGAACGGGCGTGTCGCGTCTCATCTGTGGCATCGTGAGGCTCCGGCGGTTCACGGATGCGGCGGGAGCGATGGTGAGTCTTAGCGGGCGTGACCTGCTGCTGATATCAGCGGGAATCGCGTCGGCCGGGCTCGTGGTCGCCCATGGCGGCCCCGGCGTCACCGCGATCGGGCCGGTGCGCCGGCGGTTCTTCCCCCGGCTGGCGGGCCTGGGCCAGGGCGGCCATGTGGCACTCACCTTCGATGATGGCCCCGACCCCCGCTCGACGCCCGGCTTCCTCGACCTGCTCGCCACGCGGCAGGTGCGCGCCACCTTCTTCGTGCTTGGCTCGATGGTGGACAAGGCGCCGCAACTGGCCGCGGAGATCGCAGCGGCGGGTCACGAGGTCGGCGTGCACGGCTGGGATCACCGTTATGCCATCACGCGCGGACCGCGGGCGCAGCGCGACGACATGGCGCGAGCCCGCGACGCGGTGGTGGACGTGACCGGCACCGTGCCGCGTTTCTACCGGCCGCCTTACGGCGTGCTCAGCGCGGGCGCGCTGGCCGCCGCGGGAAGGTTCGGCCTGACGCCGGTGCTCTGGACCTGCTGGGGACGCGAGTGGACGCCCGGTGCCACGCCAGCGTCGGTCTACCAGACGATCACGAGGAACCTGGCTGACGGCGGCACTGTGCTGCTGCACGATTCGGACTGCACATCGCCGGACGGGTCAGCCAGCGCCGCGCTCGGCGCGCTGCCCATGCTGCTCGACGAGTGCTCGCGGCGCGGTCTTTCGGTGGGCACCGTGGCGAAGCACGGGCTGTAGCGAGCTGCTACGGGTTTGGGTGGCGGCGGCCGGCCCGCCGCACCGGCGCGTGGACCGTAGATCTGGCCCTGCTGATCCGCGGTCACGGCGGTTGAAGGATTGCCGAGCGGGCAGCGTGGTCCTCACCGGAGACCAGGAACACTCAGGCTCCATTCAGCTTGCGTCCAGGCCGGTAGTGCTAACTGAGAGGGCCAGGAACAAGCCGGGGCGCAGGCCCGGTGCCAACCACGGCCAGCCCGGGAACGTAGCCTGTTTCCGGGGGCGAAGGGTGATAGACATGCAGGAAGGTCACAGCGGCAGTGGCGACCAGCCGACTGAATATGTCGGCCCGTGGTCACCGCTTCCAGACGGGGAGGACAGTCCGGCCCAGGCCGCGGCGGATACCCCGCCAGCCCAGGGCCCAGGGGCAACCCCGGTCCAGAGCGGCGCGGCTGGTCCCGGACAGGGCCCGGCTGGTCCCGTCCAGGGCGCAGCGGCCAGTCCCGCCGAGGGGGGCCAGGCTGGGCTGCCGACCCATGACACGCGGGTGCTCCCCACCCTGGGCGGGCAGCAGCCGCCCGGGCCCGATGCCGGGGCGCCTGCCGCGGTCCAGGGAAGCCCATGGACTCCGCTGCCTGCCGACATCTCCGCCGGCTCGAACCAGCCGGGAGGTTACGCCCAGCCGGGTAGTTATGCCCAGCCGGGTAGTTATGCCCAGCCGGGTGGTTACGCCCAGTCGGAACAGCCCGGATATGGCCAGCCTGGGTACGGGCAGCCTGGGTACGGGCCAGCCGGATACGGCCAGCCGAGGTACGGCGAGCCGGGGTTCGGCCAACCGGGGTATGGGCAGCCCGAGTACGGGCACGTAGGCGGCCAGGGGCCGTGGGGGCCACCGCCGGGCGGAGGCGACCCCGCGAGCCAGTCCGGGTATGGCGGGCAGCCGCCGCGGCGGCGCGGCGGACGCGCCCTCGTTTACGTCGTGGTGGCCGCGCTGGCCGCGGGCGTCGGCGCTGGCACCGTGATCGCCCTGCACCACAACTCCTCGCCGTCGGCGAACTCAAGCGTCAACTCGCAGCAGATCCCGTCGCCGAACCGCAACGCGGCCAACGGCAACAACACCACCACGCTCAACACACAGGCCGTGGCGAACAAGGTGGAGCCGGGGATCGTCGATATCAACTCGACCCTCAAGTACGCGAACGGGAGCGCCGCGGGGACCGGTATGGTGCTGTCCTCGACCGGCCTGGTGCTGACCAACAACCACGTTGTCGCCCAGTCGACCCACCTCACCGCGACCGCGGTGCTGAGCGGCCGCACCTACACGGCCACGGTGGTCGGCACCGACGCGGCCGATGACATTGCCCTGATCAAGCTCCAGGGTGCGTCCGGTCTGAAAACCGTCCAGGTTGGGGACTCGTCGAAAGTGGCGCTTGGCAATGCGGTCGTCGCGGTCGGGAACGCGGGCGGGACTGGCGGCACGCCGACCGTGACCAGCGGCACGATCACCGCGCTGAACCGGACGATCACGGCGAGCGACCAGGGCAGCCCGAACAGCGAGACCCTGCACGGGATGCTGCAGACCAACGCGCCGATCGCGGCGGGTGACTCAGGCGGCGCGCTGGCCAACGCGGCCGGCCAGGTGATCGGCATGAACACCGCGGCGAACGGCCAGACCCTCGGCGGCCAGGGCACCAACATGGGATTCGCGATCCCCATCAACTCAGCTCTGTCCGTCGCGAGGCAGATCGCCGCGGGCCAGTCCAGCTCGAAGATCCAGATCGGTCCTAGCGGGTTCATGGGCGTGGGAGTGCAGGACATCAGCGCCGCCGGCCAGTGCCTGTCTTCCGGCCTGGGCTACACCCCGCCGGTCAACTCGGGCGCGCTGGTCTGCAACGTGTTCCCCGGCACTCCGGCCGCCTCGGTCGGCGTGACCGCAGGCGACATCATCACCGGCGTCAACGGCCAGTCGGTGAGTTCCTCGAACGCGCTGACCGCCATCATGGGCAAGTTCCACCCCGGCACGGCGGTCTCGCTGACCTGGGTGGACACCAACGGCCAGAAGCACACCGCGTCGATCACCCTGATCGCGGGCCCGGCGAAGTAACCGGGACTCCTCCCGGACCATAGCGGCGGGGACGGCGGGCAATTGAGCCCCGTTGTCCCCGCCGCCTTCCGGTGCCGGTCACTGCAGCCAGGCCAGCATCCGGGCCTCGCACTCGGCGATCTGCGGGATCTTGACGTGCTCGTTCCTGGTGTGCGCGAACTCGGGATCACCGGGGCCGTAGTTGACGGCCGGCATCCCCAGCGTCGCGAACCTGGCCACGTCGGTCCAGCCGAGTTTGGCCCGCGGTATCCCGCCGACGACGTTCAGCAGCGACGCCGCGGCGGGATGGGCCAACCCCGGCTGGGCGCCAGCGGCCCCGTCGGTGAAGGTCACCTCCCAGCCATCGAACACCGCGCGCACATGGTCCTGCGCCTGCTCGACGCTCCGGTCCGGCGCGAACCGGAAGTTCACCGTGACCACGCACTCGTCGGGGATCACATTGCCCGCCACTCCCCCGCTCACGAACACGGCGTTGAGGCCCTCGTGGTAGGTCAGCCCGTCCACCTCGGGCTGGCGCGCCACGTAGCCGCGCAGCACATCCAGGATCCCCCCAGCCTCATGGATGGCGTTGCGTCCCCGCCAGGACCGTGCGCTGTGCGCGCGCTCGCCGCGCGCCCTGACCTCAGCCCGGAGCGTGCCCTGGCAGCCACCCTCGATCACCCCGTCGGTCGGCTCCAGCAGGATGGCCAGGTCCCCGGCCAGCAACTCCGGGCAGTTCTGGGACAGCCGAAGCAGGCCGTTACGGCTCTCCTCGACCTCCTCGCAGTCGTAGAACACATAGGTCACGTCGCGGTTTGGCTCGCTCACCAGCGCGGCCAGGCGCAGTTGGACCGCCACTCCCGCCTTCATGTCACAGGAACCACAGCCGTACAGGAGGTCCCGTTCGGTATGAGAAGGGAGGTTTCCCGCGATCGGCACAGTATCGATATGGCCAGCCAGCACCACGCGCTCGGGGCGCCCGAGGCTGGTCCGCGCGACCACCGCGTTGCCGTCCCGGTGCACAGCGAGATGCGGGAGCGCCCGCACGGCACCGGCGATCGCGTCGGCCAGCGGTTCCTCGGCACCACTGACCGAGGCCACGTCCACCAGGCACGCGGTGAGCGCGGCCGCATCTTGGGCAAGATCTAGTTCCACGCCCGGCAGCCTAACCGGGGTCGTGAGATAACTGACGGGCAACACCCATACCACAACGGGGGTGCCATGTTCGGAGTCGATTCTGAGGTCGGGCGCCTGCGCCAGGTTGTCCTGCACCGCCCCGACCTGGAACTCAAGCGGCTCACACCGGACAACGCCGCGGAGCTTCTCTTCGACGACCTGCTCTGGGTGGCCGAGGCGCAAGCCGAGCACGACGCGTTTGCCGACGCGCTCCGCGCCCGGGGTGTGGTGGTGCACTACTACGCCGACATGCTGGCCCGGATCCTGGAGATCACTGAGGCCCGCGACTACATCCTGGACCGGACATTCGACCCGCGCCTACACGGGCCGCTCGCCTGCGCCGTGCTGCGCGGCGCCCTGGACGGGCTCGGCCCGGCCGACCTGGCGATGTACCTGATCGGCGGGATCACCAAGCGGGAGATCCTGGAGCTGACGCCCGAGCCGAAGAGCATCGCGTTCCACTCGCTGGATATTGACGGCTTCGTGCTCACCCCGCTGCCCAACCTGCTCTACCAGCGTGACACCTCGTGCTGGATCTACGGCGGGGTGTCCATCAACGCCATGGCCATGCCGGCCCGGATGCGGGAGACCGTCTACGACGAGGCCATCTACCGCTGGCATCCCATGTTCGCCGGCGGCGGTTTCGAGGTCTGGTATCACGGCGAACAGGCCGCCCCGGCGACCATCGAGGGCGGTGACATCCTGGTGCTCGGAAACGGCGCGGTGCTGGCCGGGATGAGCGAGCGGACCACGCCACAGGCCGTCGAGATGCTCGCGCACCGGCTGTTCTCCGCGGGCGCGGCCCGCCGCATGGTGGCCCTCGACATGCCGAAAGCCCGGACCTTCATGCACCTCGACACGGTGCTGACCATGGTGGACAACGGGACGTTCAACAAGTACGTGGGACTGGGCATGCTGCCCGCGTACACCATCGAGCCGGGCGCCAGGGCAGATGAGCTCAAGGTCACCGATCACGAGCCCGAGGACATGCACGCGGCCATGGCCGCCGCCCTGGACCTGCCCAGCATCACGGTGCTGACCGCCACCCAGGACATACGCGCCGCGCAGCGGGAGCAGTGGGACGACGCCTGCAACGTGCTGGCCGTCGAGCCCGGGGTGGTGGTCGCCTACGAGCGCAACGTGACCACCAACACCTACCTGCGGGAGAACGGCATCGAGGTGATCACGGTGCGGGGCAGCGAACTGGGCCGGGGTCGCGGCGGCCCCCGCTGCATGAGCTGCCCCCTCGAACGCGACCCCTGAGCGGTCCCGGCACGGCGCGTGGAGGCCGTGACGCCACGCGTGGAGGCCGTGACGCGGCGCGTGGAGGCCGTGACGCGCCGCGTGGAGGCCGTGACGCGGCGCGTGGAGGCCGTGACGCCGCCGCGCCTTGGCCCTTTTCCATGATCACGGACGTATATGACGGGAATCCTTCGTGATCATGGAAAGCAGGGTGGAGGGTCAGGTGCGGGCGCCGCCGCTGCGGCCGGGCAGGTGCTTGGCGCCGTCGTGCAGCGCGGTCAGGATGACGGCCACAGAAGGCCGGCGGACACTGGCCGCCCGCGCGACCGCATAGACCTCGCGCGCCGGGCTGCCCTCCGGCAATTCGCGCACGACGACCCGCGCCTCGCCTGCGGCCAGGGCCAGCCGGGGCACGGCGGCGATGCCGATGCCCCTGGCGACGAGGCTGAGGATGGTGCCGAGGCCCTCGAACTCCCACGGCACGGGCGGAGCGCCGCCTGCCCGGGCGAGCAGCCGGTCCACGGCCTGCCGGGACGGTTCCCCGGCCGGGGCCGCCATCCAGCGGCTCGTCTCCCGCAACTGCCGCAGGTCCACCGGCTCCGCCGGATCAGCCAGCCGGTGCCCCCGCGGCACCACGAGCACCAGCGGATCACGGACCAGCGGGTAGAACCGCAGCAGGCTCGGCTCGGTGTCGGCCAGCCCGCCCGACCAGTCGTCGACCAGTGCCACGTCCACCTCGGCCGAACTGACCTGGCGCAGGCCCTCGACGCGCGGGGTCTGCCTGAGTAGCAAGGTCAGTCCCGGATGCACCCGGAGGCTGCGCGCCAGGGCCGGGGCGAAGGCCGCGGCGGCGGTGGGGAACGCGGCGACCGACACCCGTCCGGAGGGCTCCCGGGCCTGCACGGACAGATCCGCCTCGGCCTCCTCGACCGCCGCCAGGATACTTTCGGCGTGCTCAGCCAGCCGGCGCCCGGCGTCGGTCAGCTCGGCTGACCGGGCGGTCCGGTCCAGCAGCGCCGTGCCCGCCTCGCGTTCCAGCGCGGCGAGCTGTTGGGACACGGCCGACGGCGTGTAGCCGAGAGCAGCGGCGGTGGCCACGATGGTGCCCCGCTCGGCGAACTCCTTCAGGAGGCGCAGTCGGCGCAAGTCAAGCATTAGTTCAGCTTAACCTCAACAACAGGAATAGAAGCTTGTGCTAACGCATCGGTCAGGGCAAGCTGGTCAGAGTGGCCGGAGGCGCTCTCCGATGCCCCGCCACCCCACGGCGCAGTGCGGCGCCCCAGCCCCCGCAGCAAGGAGCTAAGGCCATGCCCATGGCTGATACAGCCATGCCGACCGTCAGCCCGCACCAACTGCCACTCAGGACCCGGGCATGACAATCGCCGCACATCCCGCAGTGACCGCCAGTCCGGCACGCACACCGGCCGTCGAGCCGGCGCCTGCCGCACCCGCGCCGGTCCCACCGGCGCTTGCCCCGCCCATACCTGCCCGGCCGGCGCCTGCCGCACCCGCGCCGGTCCCGCCGGCGCTGGCCACGCCGATCCCGGTCTCGGCCACCCTGGCCGCCAACGAAGCGCTCGCCATCAGGCGGCTCACTGGCGAGACGGTGCTCCCGCTCGCCTTCGGCGAGGCCGGCCTGCCCGTCCATCCGATGCTCCGCGAAGCACTGGCCGCGGCCACCGACGGCAACTCTTACGGCCCCGTGGCCGGGCTGGCCACCCTGCGCCAAGCGGCGGCGGGCTACTGGACCAGGCGCGGCCTGCCCACCAGCGCGGGCTCGGTGATCTGCGGGCCAGGCAGCAAGCCGCTGCTGTTCGGCCTGCTGCTCGCCATCGGCGCGGACGTCGCCGTGGCCCGGCCAAGCTGGGTCAGCTACGCCGCCCAGGCCAGCATGATCGGTGCCCGCGCGCATTTCGTGCCGACACCGCCCGGGCAGGGCGGCATCAGCGATCCGGACGGGCTCGCCCGGGCCGCCGAGGCGGCGCGCCAGGACGGCAGGCGGATCGGCTCTGTAGTCGTCACGCTGCCCGACAACCCGACCGGGCGGCTCGCCCGCCCGGGCACCGTGCGCGAACTCTGCGACGTCGCCGCGGCCTACGACTTGATCATCATCTCCGACGAGATCTACCGCGACCTGGTGCACGACCCCGGTGCACCGTTCCCGAGCCCGGCGGCCTTCGCGCCGGAGCGGACAGTGGTCACGACCTCGCTCAGCAAGAGCCTCGCGCTCGGCGGCTGGCGGATCGGTGTGGCCCGGCTGCCCGACAGCCCGGCTGGGCACGGCCTGCGCGACCGGCTGCTTGGCATCGGCAGCGAGATCTGGTCCGCCCCGTCGGTACCGATCCAGCACGCGGCGGCTGTTGCCTTCAGCGAACCCGCAGATATTACCGAACGAATAGCCCGCAGCCGCTCCCTGCATGCGACCGTGGCCCACGCTGTTGCGGGTCGTTTTGCCGCGGCGAGACTGCTGGTGCCGACACCCGAGGCAGCGTTCTACCTCTACCCCGACTTCGCACCATGGCGCGAGCACCTGCGCGGCCGCTTCGGGATCGCCACGGGGGCCGGCCTGGCCCGCCACCTGCTCGACAGGTACGGGGTCGGTGTGCTGCCCGCGAGCACGTTCGGGGAGGACGCGGGCGCGCTGAGGGTGCGGGTGGCCACCAGCCTGCTCTACGGAGAAACCGTCAAGCAGCGTGAATGCGCACTGGCCGCCGCGCAGCCGCTGGCGCTGCCGTGGATTTCCGCCGCGCTGGCGCGGATCGACGAGGTCCTGGCCGACCTGGCGCCGTAGCCGCCGCCACATCACGAGGCGCCGTAGCCGCCACGTCACGAGGCGCCGTAACCGCCACGGGGCGCCGTAATCTCCTCGTCGCCGACGGCCGGGTGTACCAGTCGCTTTCCCGAACGTCGCCGCGTTGTGGCTGGTCTACCAGATCGCGTCCCGGATATCGGCGTCGCGCTGGGCGGTGCCGTCCAGGTGAGCGCGTTCGCTCTCCAGCGTTGCCAGCTCAGCTCGCAATGCGCGCTCGGCCTGGCTGACCGGCGGCTGCTTACCCTTCTTCGCCGCGGCCGCGCGGGCGCGGTCGTATTCGCTTTGCCGCGGCCGAAGCTCGGCCTCGCGCCGGGTGACCTGGTCAAGCAGGATCTTGCGTTCCCTAGCCAGAGCACTCATCTCGGCGCGCATCCGCCGTTCAGCGTCCCTGACCGGACGTTTCTGACCGCGTTCGCTGGCGGCGCGGGCGCGCCGCCGGTCAAAGTCGGCTTGCCACTGGCGCAGTTCGGCCTCACGGGACGCGATCTCGGCCGCCCGCTGCTTCCGTCGCGTCATCACCGGGTGCGATGTGGTGCCCATAAACGCATGGTGACATCCGACTGGTGGCTTGTCATGGGGCCGCGGGCGGCAGCTCTGGTGCTGGCCGCTGCGGTGGGACTCATGCCTGCCTGCCTTTGAGCAGGCTGGGCAATGCGTTCCGGGGCGGCTACCGGACTGGCCCGATCTCGGCTCCGGCGAGCTCGGCGTAGATGAGGAACCGGAACGCGTCGTCCTGCTGATAGCGCTCCATGAGCCGGTGCATAACGCTGTGCCGCAGTCCGGCCAGCTCGGCGCTGGCTGGGTGGCGCAGCAGCCCGGGCTCGATGATATGCAGGGCGAGCACGTCGTCGCCCTGGCCGATCAGGGTCCGGGCCGCGGTCGTGAACGCGTCCTCCCGGCCGCCCGCGAGCAGGTCCAGCGCCGCGGCTTGCTGCGGTTTGGTCACCGGCTCCAGCCCCCGCCGGTCAGCGCCCCAATATCCGGCGCGCTGGTGGTGGAGCCGGGCCGTGAAGTTGTCGCGGATCACCAGGTAGGGCAGGACCGCCTTCGGATGGTCTCGCAGGACCTCGGGCAGGTGGCGGCGGTCGAGGATGTCGGCCAGGCTCAGCCCGCGGCGGATACCATCCAGCACCTCGTCGCGCAGCTGCGTCAGCGCGGCCTCCAGGCCGGGCAGGGCCTCGATCGTGAACATCTCGGTGAGCACGGTGTGGCCCTGGATCAGCACCCGGGGCCGCAGCTCGCGTATGAACGCCAGGGTCTCCAGCAGGCCGTCGGGCGAGCCCTCGGCGAAGAACGGGGCGCCGAGGTAGGGCATCATCACGTCGCCGGTGAACAGCAGGCCGCTGCCGGGCAGATGGATCATCAGCGCGTCGCCGGTCTCGCCGCCGCGGGTCGGGTACAGCACGAGCTCGGTGCCGCCGACGGTCAGGGCGGTCGGCTCGGAGATCAGACGGTCGGGCACGATGTCGCCGTCGGGGATGCCGGAGCGGCCAGCGCCGGTGCTGCCGGTGAAGTACCGGAACGGGAGCGCGTTGCGGCGCTGGTGCTCCAGCTCGCTTGGGAAGGCGGCCTGAGCGAGCACCTGCGTGCCGGGCCCGCGCACCGCGCTGACCCCGCCGACGTGGTCAAAATGCCCGTGGGTGAGGATCAGGTGGGTGATCGCCTGACCGGCCGGAAGCCCGATCTCCCCGAGCGCGGCGGTCACCCGCGCCGGCGACGTTCCGGCGTCGATCGCCACCACGCCGTCGCTGGTCGTGATGAACGCGAAGTCGCCGAAGTCGTAGCCCTGAGCGACGTGCACGTCGGGTTCCGGCCGCCAGATGCTGGGCGTGGTGAACCGGAAGCCGTCTTCGGCGTTCGCCCAGTAAGTGCCGAACAGCATGCCGGAGTCGGACGGGAGGGAGTCGAGCCCCGCGTTCCGCAATGCCTCGGCCGCGCGGTCGTCCTGGCCTAGCGCGGCGTAAGCGGCGGCGAGGCCCCGGTAGACGGCGCGGATCAGCTGCAGCGGGAACTGGTCGCGCACGGCCAGGACGAACTCGAGATCCTGGATCGCTCGCTCGGCACGCTCGCGGTCGGCGGGGAGTGCGGCGAGGGCGAGCCCGCGGAAGAATTGCGGCAGGCCGAGATCGGCCTCGGCCGCCTTGTCCAGCTTGGCCAGCGCGGCGCCGGTGTCGGTGCCGAGGCGGGCCTGGAAGAATCCGGCGAGCGCCAGCGGCAGCGCCTGGTCGGGATGGGCGTCAGCCTGCTCCTGGAAGTAGGCGTACCCGTCGGCGTCCGCGCGCACCGAGGCCAGCCTGGTGGCGAGGGTGACGACGGTGGCGCGGTCGGCGCCGGGCCACCGGGCGGCGACCTTGAGCGACTCGATGCCGCGGCGGGGAGCAATCATGACAGCGGTCCTTCCTGCTTCGGGTTGGCGGGCTCAGCGGGTTGATGCTGGCTCGGTTTGCGCCGCGCCCGGTGCCTGGCCCGCCGCCGATGCCGCGGGGGCGCCCGTGGCGGGAGCACCAGCGCGGCGTAGCAGCAGGCAGGCCGCGGCCCCCGCGAGCAGGATCGCGACCGAGACGGCGAGGGTAGGGTGCATGGCCGTGATGTAGCCGTGGGTGAAGACATCGTGGTTGAGACGGTGGATCTGCGGGATCAGCGGCCCGGGGGTGCCGGGCGGCAGGCTGGCGGCCGACTGGCCACGGCCGACCTGAGGCCCTGACCTGGTCGCGCGGGAGAAGCCGCCGGCAAAGGCCGACTGGGCCGCGGCGGGAAGCAGCCGCGAGTCGGCCAGGGCGCGGGCGTACATGGCGGTAGTGAGCTGGGTGGCGAGCACGGCGCCGGTAATGGCGCCGCCGAGGGTGCCGCCGAGCTGCCGGCCGGTGTTCAGGACCCCGGACGCGGCACCGGCCAGCCGGGGCGGCGCGGCACGCATCGCCTCGGTGGCCAGCGGGGCGAAGATGGCGCCCATGCCCAGCCCGGCGACCAGCAGCACCGGGGCGAACGTGAGCGACGTGGCACGAGTGGACGCCACCGCGGCCACCCCCGCGATGCCGACGGCGTACAGGGCCAGCCCGGCCATTAGCACGTACTTGCCGCCTATGCGGTCGGTCAGCCGGCCGGCGAACGGGGCCATGGCGGTCAGCGCCACGGTGAGGGGCAGGCCGGTCAGCCCGGCATGCAAGGCGGTGAAGCCGAGCACCGACTGCAAGTTGATCGAGTTGACGAGCAACATGCTTTGCAGCCCGAACTGCACGGCCACGGTGAGCACGACCATGATCGCGAAGGTCCGGCTGCGGAACAGGCCCAATGGCACCAGCGGCTCGCGGTGCCGCCGTTCCCACGCCACGAAGCCAGCCAGGAGGGCGAGCCCAGCGCCGATAATCTCGGGGATGGTGATGCCGTAGGCGACCTCACCCCAGGCGTAGCGCTGGCCCTCGATCACGCCGTACACCACGGCGGCCAGGCCCACGGACGCGAGCAGCACTCCGGGCAGGTCGAGCCGGTGCCGCCGCCCGGTCCGGATGTCCGGCACGTAGACATAAGCCAGGGCGATCCCGGCGGCGGCAATCGGCAGGTTGACGTAGAACACCCACCGCCAGCTCAGGTAGGTGGTCAGCACTCCCCCCAGGGTGGGCCCGCTGACCGCGGCCAGCCCGACCATGGAGGAAAAGACGCCGAACGCCACGCCCATCCGCTCACGCGGGAAGACAGCCTGGATGATGACCATGGCCTGAGGGGTCAGCGCGGCCGCGCCGACGCCCTGCAGCGCCCGGGCGGCGATCAGCTGACCAGGAGTCTGCGCGGCCCCGCAGAGCGCCGAGGCCACCGCGAACAGGGCCAGACCGGCGGTGAACAGCCGCCGCGGCCCGAAGATATCGCCGAGCCTGCTGGCCAGGATCAGCAGCGCGGCGAACACCAGCAGGTAGGCGTTGACCATCCAGAGCGCCTGGTCCAGCGACGCATGCAGATCGGTGATCACGCTCGGCAGGGCCACGTTGACGATCGTGCTGTCGAGCAGGATCGCGAAAGTTCCCAGGCACAGCACGATCAGGGACATCCAGGGCCGTCTGGCGTGCTGCATCGTCGTGCCTTTCAGTTAGTCGCTTCAGCAGACTCACACTCCCAGGAGGTAGTGGGTCTTGTCAAACGACTTACTCTGATAGGCTGTCGCCATGCAATTCACGAGCCTGGCCGAGTGGAACTGCTCGATCGCCAAGACCCTTGACGTGGTGGGCGAGTGGTGGACCTTGCTGATCGTGCGGGACGCCTTCCGCGGGACCAAGCGGTTCGACGACTTCCAGGCCAGCCTGGGCATGGCCCGCAGCGTCCTCACCGCCCGGCTGCGGAAGCTGACCGACGAGGGCATCCTGGAGCGGCGCGCCTACTCCGATCACCCGCCCCGGTACGAATACGACCTGACCGAGAAGGGGCGGGCCCTGTTCCCCGTCATCGTGGCGCTGATCGGCTGGGGCGATACCTGGGCTCCTTCTCCCGGCGGCCCGCCGGTCGTGTTCATCCACGACACCTGCGGGAATGTCACCCAGCCGATGCTGACCTGCCCGCACTGCCACGGCGAGGTCACTACGGCCAACACCCACAGTGAGCCGGGCCCGGGCAGCACCGGGTTTCATGATCACGAACGATGCGCGGACGTATAGGGCGGCGGGCTGGTTCGTCGCGGCGGGCTGGGTCATCGCCTGGGGGCAGCGAGCGGGGAACCTTGCCGGTGACATCTACCTCGAAGAGCGGACGGATGTCACCCGATATACGATTGCATTTGACCGGCTGGTGGCCGCCGCGATGCACCCGGATGACTCCGTGCGGCTGGTCGGGCAGGCAGCCGACGCCTTGACCTGACGCACTACCAGAGGGAGGTGCGCGGGATGACCGAGCTTGATCTGTCCCGCGCCGCGTGGCGCAAGAGCAGCCACAGCAGCCAGGACGGCAACTGCGTGGAGGTTGCCAGCAACCTGCCGGAAGCCGTGGCCGTCCGTGACTCCAAAGACCCGCACGGCCCGGCGCTGATCTTCACCTCCGGCGAGTGGCGGACGTTCGCCGCTGGGGTGAAGTCCGGTGAGTTCGACCTGACATGACGTGATCGCCGGGCCGCTAGTTCAGGGGGCATCGCCGGGCGAGGAACGTGAGGATTATGCAGCCGCCGACGGGTCATTACCTGTTTCCGCATGAGCGCTGGTTCGTGCGGAGCACGCTAGAACGGCAGCGAACTCACCGGACCCCGTACGTGGTTCGCATGGAGAATCGCCTGGGCCCCGAGGGAGTCACGCTGTACCTGGCGGGGCAGGCCACCTATTTTCCCGGCACCATGACGATGATGGCTGGGCTCGCGCTGGTGATTGCTGCCTGGTTCTACCTGCCGCTCCTCGACATCGGAATCTGGATGATGTTTAGCGGATTGGCGCTGGTTACAGCGGGAACTGTCAGGATTCTTCAGGCTCGCCGCGCTAGCCGGGCCTTCCGCGATGCCCGCCCAAAGCACTCTGGCCCGGCACTGCCGTGACGCGCCGGCTGATCGGGCATCCCGTGAGCGGGCGGACAGCGGGAAGGCATATCCGGCTCCGATGGGGTATTTTCACGCCCCGCGCGGCGTCCCCGATGGGGATACCAGGAATTTCGTGATCATGAAGTCCCGGTCCGGAGCGGCCGTCAGGAAGCGTCGGCGGCCTCGCACCGGGCGCCGGGCACCGGCAGCAGTTCGGGCCGCTTGGGCAGCACGTCGTCCCCGGAGGACACGCCGCGCAGCCGTCGGCTCACCCAGGGTGCGGCGTGTACCCGCGCCCAGCGCGCGTCCATCCGGCGCGCGGCCAGCCAGCCCACGTAGCGGGAGGCGGTAACGCCCTGGGCCGGCCAGGGCTCGCGCCAGTCCTCGTCCACCGGGACGCCCATGACCTCGCATGCCCGCAGGGCCACCCGGCGGTGGCCATCCGGCGCGAGGTGCAGCCGGTCCGCGCTCCAGGCGCGAGGATCGCGCAGCGCGCCCATGGACCACAGGTCCACCACGTAGCACTGGTGACGGTCGGCGATCGCCCGCAGGTGCATGTTGTAGGCGGCGACCTTGCCGCGGATCAGTCGCAGGACCGGGAAGCGGGGGTCGAACCCGGTGAACATGAGCACTGGGCAGCCCGCCATGAGCAGCGTCCGGACGGCCTCGTCGAAGGATTCCGCGAGAGCATCCGGGTCGGCCCGCGGCCGGAGCATGTCATTGCCGCCCGCGGCGATGCTGACCAGGTCCGGCACCATCGAGATGGCCTGCGGTATCTGCTCCGTGGCGACTTCGCTGAGCAGTTTCCCCCGCACCGCCAGGTTCGCGTAGCGCAACCCGGGACGCTGCGCGGCGAGACGCTGCGCGAAGCGGTCGGCCCAGCCGAGGTATCCGCTGAGGTCAGCGGCAAGATCGTCGAGTCCCTCGGTAAAGCTGTCCCCGAGTGCGACGAAGGAGTTAATCTCCATGGTCACGTCGCATGCCTCCATATTCCCCGTCATTTCCCCTAACTATTCTGCGCGGTCCCCTTCGTCCTTCTTCCCCAGCACGACTGCAGCTACGCGTGCGGCCCCTGACCAGCAGGAACGGGAGAATCAACCGCCCGGGAACCAGCTTGCCCCGGTGCCAGCTTGCCCCGGTGCCAGCTTGCCCGGTGCCAGCTTGCCCGGTGCCAGCTTGCCCGGTGCCAGCTTGCCCGGTGCTGGCTTGCCCGGTGGTGGCCTGCTCCCCGGTGACCTGCTCGGCGGCGACCAGGAACTTGTGCCCGCTGGCCAGGATACTGATCCCGCCCGCGTGCCCGGCCAGGGCACTGAAGGGATGTCGGGCTTGCTGGGCGCACTTATATACGCTGCCTATGCTTCGCGCTCGGCCACTCCCAGGCGTCCGCCTCGGGCAGACTGATCCCCGTGCGTACGTCCCGTATCGCATTCCTCAGTTGCGTCCTGATCCTGCTCGCAGTGGTCGGATGCGGCTCAGGGGGCGGCCAGACCGAGTCATCCCCGGCACCGTCCCCCATCATCGCCACCGGCTCGACGCTGGGCTCCGCCCCGGCGTCATCCGGCGCCCAGGACTGGCTGACCTATCACCGCACCAGCGCGCGGACCGGCGTGGCCGACGGGTCTCCCGCCGCCGGAACACTCTCCATCGCCTGGACCCGGCGGCTGGATGGCGCCGTGTACGGGCAGCCTCTGGTGCTTGGAGACCTCGTTATCGCGGCCACCGAGGGCGACACGGTCTACGGGCTGGACCGGGCCACCGGCCATGTCCGCTGGCACTTGCACGTCGGCACGCCGGTGCCCCTGGCCGACCTGCCGTGCGGCAGCATCGACCCGCTCGGCATCACCGGCACCATGGTCTACGACCCAGCCAACGGCCTGGCGTACGCGGTCGCGGAGACCACTGGGTACTATCACGTGCTGGTCGGCGTGGACGTGGCCGATGGGACGCTGCGGGTCCGCCGCAACATCCCCACCCCCGACGGCAACCCCCGGTATGACCAGCAACGAGCCGCACTCACCCTGCAGGGCGGACGTGTCTATGTCGCGTTCGGCGGGCTCAATGGGGATTGCGGGCCCTACCAGGGTTCAGTCGTGTCTGTCCCGGCGTCGGGGCAGGGCGCGCTCGCCTCCTACCGCGTGCCGACCGCGCGGGAGGGTGGCATCTGGGCACCAGGCGGCCCGGTTACCGGGCCAGATGGCACCCTCTACGTGGGCGTCGGTAACGGGGCTTCGACCGGCCCGCTATTTGACCACAGCGACTCGGTCACGGCGTTGTCGCCCGGCCTGCGTCGCACTGGCTTCTTCGCTCCGACCAGGTGGCCGGACGACAACGCCAACGATCTCGACCTCGGCTCCCTGTCCCCCGCCCTGCTGAGCGACGGGATGATCCTGGCGGTCGGCAAGCGGGGAACCGGATACCTGCTCCGCGCCTCGGACCTGGGCGGCGTGGGCGGGCAGGTCGATCAGGCCACGGTCTGTGCGGCCTTCGGCGGTGCCGCGGTGAGCGGGACCATTGCCTATGTGCCCTGTGAGGGCGGCGGGATGGCCGCCGTGGACACGGCGGGCGGCCGGATCAGGATCCGCTGGCGCGGGCCCGCCGGCGCCGAGGGCTCGCCCACGCTCGGCGGCGGGGCGGTCTGGGTTGCCGACTGGGACGCCGGGATCCTCTACCAGGTCGACCCGGTCAATGGCCACGTCCGGCACCAGATCGGCCTTGGGTCCGCCTTGCCGCACTTCGCCTCTCCGTCGCTGTCCGGTTCGCTCGCGCTCATCGGCACCACCAGCGGCGTGGTCGCGGTGAGCGGAGTATGAACGCGCCGGCCGCGCAATGCGGTCACGGCGGCGCGGTCAGCGCTGCGCGATCAGGGACAGCGCGGTCAGGGACAGCGCGGTCAGCGCTCCGCGGTCAGCGCTGCGTGGTGACGGCGGCGCGATCAGGGACAGCGCGGTCAGCGCTCCGCGGTCAGCGCTCCGCGGTCAGCGCGGCGTGGTGACGGCGGCGCGATCCGGGACAGGCGCGGTCAGTAGGGCACCGATGGGGTCACCGCTCCCGGGTGCCGGGCGGCCCACGCGGCGACCCTGTCGTTTCTGATCGCCTGCCAGAGAGTCGCGCACTCTCCCGAGTTCAGGAGCACGACGCTCTGCTGGTTCCGCCAGCCCAGACCGCTCCATGGCGCGGTCAGGAACGCCACATTGCCGCCGCGCAGCCTGCTCAGCTGCAACGCGAGCGTGCGCATCGCGGCGTTGGAGAATGTGCTGTCCACACTCAGCACCTGCGTGAACGTGTCGATCAGGCGGTACATCTCGACGGGATTGGTCAGGACCCCGGCCGAGGCGACGCGGGTGAGGATCGCGCGGATCAGGTTCTGCTGTCGCTGGATC
>Ga0207684_10001232_pt1 | contig 28435 bp, 30 predicted proteins | sample KBSK5501metaG_FD_184342 | JGI IMG/M metagenome (GOLD analysis project Ga0207684, IMG submission 184342) | Corn, switchgrass and miscanthus rhizosphere microbial communities from Kellogg Biological Station, Michigan, USA - KBS K5-50-1 metaG... | ecosystem: Host-associated > Plants > Roots >...
CTCCTGGACGAATTCCGACCCTCAGAATACGGGTTTGATCGCCGGTAAGATGTAGTCCATGACGTCCATGACGGCTGTGGTGAAAGCCACCGCCGGTCCGGGCGCCGAGATCGACCAGGTCGCCATCCCCGAACCGAAGGGCAAGGACGTCTTGATCGAGGTCGCCGCATCCTCGATCTGCGGCACCGACGTCCACATCTTCGACTGGAACGACTGGGCTCGCCGCCACATCCATCCGCCGCGGGTCTTCGGGCACGAGATGTCTGGCCGGATCGTCGCAACCGGGCCCGAGGTGCGCGACTTGATTCCAGGCACCTTCGTCGCCGCCGAGACCCACGTGGTCGATCACACCTGCCGTCAGTGCCAGCGTGGCCTCTATCACCTTTGCGAAAACGTCCGGGTGCTCGGCGTCGATCGCGACGGGTCCTTCGCCCGCTACGTGCTGTTGCCGGCGGAGAACTGCTGGCGGAACGCTCCAGGTCTGACCCCGGAGATCGCCGCGCTGCAGGAACCATTCGGAAACGCGGTTCATGCCGCTACGGCCGGCCCACTCAAGGACAACGCGGTCGCGATTTTCGGGCTTGGACCGATTGGTCTCTGCGCGGTGGGCATCGCGCGGGCAGAGGGCGTCGCGGCCGTCTACGGCATCGAGCCCAACCCGTTCCGGCGTGAGCTCGCGCAACGCATGGGCGCGACGGCTGTCTTCGCACCATCGGACCAGACCGTCGCCGAGATCCGCAAGGCCAACGGTGGTGTTGGCGTCGACGTCGTGCTGGAGATGTCCGGTCACCCGGTGGCGATCGAGCAGGGCCTTCAGGCGCTCCATCGGGGTGGCTGGATGAGTCTGCTCGGGATCGGTGACCAGCCGGTCACCCTCGACCTCAACGAGCTGGTGGTCACCAAGGGGATCACCATCTACGGCATTTTCGGCCGGCGCATCTGGGATACCTGGGAGCGCACGTCGGCCTACCTCAGTACCGGCAGGGTCGATGTGTCGCCGCTGATCACCCACCGCTTTCCACTCGACGACTTCCAGGAGGCGATGGCCCAGATGAAGAGCGGCCGGTCGGGGAAAGTTGTGTTGCTGCCCAACGGCGGCTAGGAGGATCACATGATCACGGAGAACAGAACCCAGTTCCTGGCGGATGAGCTGGAGCAGATGCGCCGCCAGGGGTTGTTCCGCCCACTCCGGGTGCTGGACTCGGCGCAGGACACCGAAGTCATCGTCGACGGCAACCGGGTCCTCAACCTGTCGTCGAACAACTATCTCGGGCTCACCACCCATCCGCAGCTGAAGACGGCCATGATCGACGCGACGGAAAAGTGGGGCGCCGGCTCGGGCGCCGTGCGCACCATCGCCGGCACGATGACGGTACACGAGGACCTCGAGCGTCGGCTTGCCGAGTTCAAGCACACGGAGGCCTCGCTCGTCTTTCAATCGGGCTTCACGGCCAACCTCGGTGTCCTCCAGTCGCTGGTCAAAGAAGGCGACGTCATCATCAGCGACGAGCTGAACCACGCCTCGATCATCGACGGCATCCGCCTGTCCAAGGCCGAGCGGTCGATCTTCAAGCATCGCGATATGGATGACCTCGAGCGTCCCCTCGAGCGGCATCGTGACAAGCGGGTCAAGCTGGTGGTTACCGACGGCGTCTTCAGCATGGACGGCGATATCGCCCCGCTGCCCGCGATCGTCGAGCGGGCCGAGCGATTCGGCGCGCTAGTGATGGTCGACGACGCGCACGCCAGCGGCGTCCTGGGCAAGAACGGTCGCGGTTCGGTGAACCACTTCGGCCTCGATGGCCGGGTCGACCTGCAGATGGGCACGCTTTCCAAGGCGATCGGCGTGCTGGGGGGCTACGTGGCGGGCCCGCAAACGGTTCGCGATTTTCTAATCCACCGCGCCCGGCCGTTCCTGTTCAGCACCTCGCATCCGCCAGGCGTGGCGGCCGCCTGCATCGCGGCGATCGACGTGCTGGTTGCCGAGCCCGAGCGCATCGACCAGCTCTGGAAGAACACCGCACGATTTAAGGCGGGACTGAAGCGTCTTGGGTTCGAGACCGGGGCCAGCGAGACCCCGATCACACCGGTGATCGTGGGCAAGGGGGCGATCGCGATGGACTTCTCCGACCGCGTCTTCAAGCGCGGTGTCTTCGCCCAGGGTATCGGCTTCCCAACCGTCGCCGAGGGCCGGGCGCGGATTCGCACCATCGTCACCAGCATGCACACCGACGCCCAGCTCGACCGGGCGCTGGAGGCCTTCGCCAGCGCCGGTAAGGAACTTGGGGTAATCGCGTAACCTTCACCACGCGGGGCACATATATGGATAGGTCAACGGCGTGACCCAGCGTTCGGCGGCGGAGTTGCAAGACGAGGCGCGCTTGATCGAAGTCGCCAAGCGGGATCGCAAGGCGTTTGCCGCGCTTTACGACCGCTACTTCGATCAGATCTACTCGTACTGCTATTACCACTTCGGCCGGCGCGAGGAGGCGGAGGACCTGGCGAGCGAGACGTTCCAGCGCGCGCTGGAGGGTCTCGACGATTTCGAATGGCGAGGCATCCCGTATTCAGCATGGCTCTACAAAGTCGCATCGAACCTGATGTCGAAACGGCGGCGCCGGCCGCCCTGGATCGAGCTGCCCGATCCGATCGCGGGCAGCGGCGAGAACGACCCGGAGCGACTCTGGCTACGTCGGGAGCAGGGCGATGAGCTGCACCGTGCCGTGCGCAAGCTGCCGCTGGACCAACGAGAGGCCATCCTACTCAAGTTCGAGGGGCGTCTCAAGAACAAGGAGATCGGCGTGATCCTGAACCGTAGCGAGGGCGCCATCAAGCTTCTGCTCTTTCGTGCTGTCCACGGCTTGCGCCGGCGTCTGCGCGAACAGGAGAAGCAGCGATGAGTCCGCGCTCCGACGAGATCGACGCGCTGGCTCGTGCGATCGACCGGGTGGTCTTGGCTCAGCCCGCCGGCGATGGTGCGCCCGACCAGTCGGCATCGCTCGCCCTGATCTCGTACCTCAATGACAGCTTCCCTCGTGTGACCCTAACCACGCCACGCCGCGACCGGTTGCAGCGGCGGCTGATCCGGGCGCTCGGAATCCCCGCCAGTAGCGCGCCCAACGGCTGGGTCCGGCTGGAGATCGAGATGAATCGGCGGCTCGGCAATCTCGATCCCCGGTGGACGCCCGTCATGGGTGGCGCCGCCCTGGTCTTACTGGGCTTCGTTGGCCTTGCGGTCTGGCGCCAGCGGGGTACCGTGAAGCCGGTAATCGCGGCCCTCCGCTAGGCGCGAAACCCCGGGCGCATATCGCCGTTACATAGGCAGCCATGGGAAGGTGGACGAATGGCGCCAGGCGGGGAGCTCTCCTGTTGCTCCTTTTCTTGGCGGCGGCGCTGCCGGGTACCGCCATCGCCCACCAGGCACCGCTGGGGGACATATTGGTCGTGGCTCGCGCCTCGGCTGACGAGAACGACGATCACGAAGGCTTCATGGAACACGCATCCCCGCCGCTTCCAACCCCGACGGCGCCGGCCCTCATCCGCGAGCTGGTCGTAAAGAAAGCTGTCATACCGATGGGGCCCGTGACCTACGTGCCGATCCTCTATTACCACTACATCCGGATCAATCCGAATCCACGCGACCGCGTCGGGTTCGGCCTGTCGACACCGCCGGCGGCGTTCCGCGCCCAGATGCAATACCTCGCGGACCACGGCTTCCACGTCATCTCCCTCCACGCGGCGGTGCTGGCCATCAAGAATCACAGCGGGCTCCCGTCGAGGCCGGTGGTGCTGACCTTCGATGATGGCTACGCCGACTTCTTTGCCAACGCCGTGCCGATCCTGCAGAGTTATGGCTTTACCGCCACCAGCTTTGTGATCACGGGGCGCATGGGATGGGGCGGGTACATGACGCCGACCCAGATCGTCGCCGCGAACGGCATGGGATTCACGATCGGCGCGCACACGGTGGACCACGTGGCGCTGGCGGCGCAGACGCCGGCCCGTGCCACCTGGGAAATGCAGCAGAGCAAGCTGGCCCTGGAGGGCCTGCTCGGGCACCCGGTGCTCGACCTCGCTTACCCCTACGGCAGCTTCAACTATTACGACATGGCGCAGGCGAAGAGTCTTGGCTTTGAGACCGCAGTCTCGACGCTTGGTGGGACCTGGCATTCCGCCGGCCAGTTGTTCGAGCTCTCGCGCCTGCGAGTTGGCGGCGGCCTTCCGCTCGCCTACTTTGCCAATCTCGTGGGCGGGCCGCGGCCGACGTCCGCGGAACTCGCCGGCGCCGGTGTGGCACCGACGAGCCCGCCAGCCCCGAGTGCCGCCCCCACGCCGAGCCGAGCGCCCGCCCCGAGCCCGACTCCGACGCCCAGTCCAACGCCGGTCCCGAGTCCAACGCCGTGAGCGGCGAGGACGACCTCTCGCCCAAGGAAGCCGCCCGTCTTCGGGCGCGCGAACGCAAGGCAAGGCCACCGAAGATGGTGGTCGACAACGCCGGCGTGAAGCGCATCCAGATCGCGCTTCGCGACCGCGCCAAGGTAAAGAAAAAGTAGTTCATCAGGGTCGCGGGATTTCCCGCCTTAATGTTCGTTAGGCTCGCGGGATTCCCGCGTGTGTAGAGTTAGGCCGTGACCGCAATTCGCAAGGCTGTCTTTCCTGCTGCCGGACTCGGCACACGCTTCTTGCCGGCAACCAAAGCGCAGCCGAAGGAGATGCTGCCGATCGTCGACAAGCCCATCATCCAGTACGGCGTCGAGGAAGCGGTTGCCGCGGGGATCGACCAGATCATCGTCGTCACCGGCCGCGATAAGCGAGCTATCGTCGACCATTTCGACATTTCGTTCGAGCTCGAGCACTACCTGAAGGATCGCGGCAAGACGCGCGAGCTCCAGCTCGTCCGCAAGATCTCTGACCTGGTCGACATCACCTATATCCATCAGAAAGAACCCCTCGGCCTCGGTCACGCGGTGCTGATGGCCAAAGATGTCGTGGGCAACGAGCCATTCGCCGTCTTTTTAGCCGACGACATCATTCGATCGCACACGCCGGCGATCAAGCAGATGATGGACGTCTTCGGGCCGCGCCAGGCTTCCGTGCTGGCGCTGCAGCGGGTCGAGCCCGACCAGGTCTCCCGCTACGGCATCGTCAAGGTCGGCAAGAGCGATGGGCGGATCCACGAGGTCGTCGACATGGTGGAAAAACCGGATCCCGAGAAGGCGCCTTCCAACCTGGCCATCCTGGGGCGTTACATCCTCAAGCCGTCGATCTTCGGCATCCTTGAGACCACCCACGAGGGGGTTGGCGGCGAGATCCAGCTGACCGATGCGATTCGGACCCTGGCCCAGCAGGAACAGGTCCTCGGACTGGAATTCGAGGGCACCTACTATGATGTCGGCACCGTCAGCGGCTTCCTGAAGACCTCGATCGCCTTCGCGCTCGAGCGCCCCGGGCTGCGCGACGAGCTGCTCAGCTACCTCGAGAGCCTGGACGGGCGCAAGCCGGCCTGACTGCCCGCCTGGCCGTTTCCGAGCCTATAATGAGGGGTCCGTTGAATGGCTTTACCACCGACACAATTGGGTCCAGACATGGCAGTTTCAGGGAGACGCAGATCCGACGAGGACCGGGTCGTTCGGTATTTGAATACCGAGGGCGACTTCGAGGTCGAGGTGTCGCACACCTTGAACAAGTGGTGCGTCACCGTCTTTCAGCTGCCCTCTAAGCAGGTGGTTGCCCAGGATTTCTTTCCGGAGCGCTGGAAGGCGCTGGCGCGGGCGCAGGACTTCGTGCGCATCCTTAATACGCGCAACAAACCTCAACCGGAGACGGACGAAGAGCCCTGATCCGTAACTCGTCGCGGGCCTTCTGGCTCCATGAATGGGGGGCGCTTGCCTTCGTGGTCACGGTCATCATTGGCCTGCTGGTGGTTCCGGCGGCCCTCCTTCTCGAGGGCGGCGGCAAAGCCACCTCGCCGACGAACCTGACCCTGCTGGCGCCGACGCCCGCCCCAAGCTTCTGCATCCCGCCGGCGACCCCGACGCCGTCGACGACGGCGAGTCCGAAGACGAGCCCGACCGCGTCTCCAACTCCGACTCCGTCGCCGTCCGGATCAGCGTCGCCCTCGGCGACCGCGGTGACCAGCGCCTCGGCGACACCGTGCCCATCGCCGACCGCGACAGCAACGCCATCACCGTCGCCGAGTGGCAGCGCAAAGGCGTCGAGCTCGCCCTAGCCGTCTGCCTTAGCCGGCGTCCACGTCGCCCAGCACGATCGAGCCGTTGCGCGGCACGATCTGCGCGCGGCGCAGCTCGAGCTCGGCCATAACGCCGCTCTGGTCGAGCACGGCAAGCACGATGTTGTCGCGGAGCGCGAGCTCGCCGATCCGGACGCAATCTCGCAGGAACGGGAAGACGAGGGGCCGCACCAGGTTGACGATGTAGCGGTGCCCCGAGTCCGCATCATCCATCCCGTCGATCAGGCTCTCGTCGCGGTAGGCCAGGATGAAGAGCTCGTCGTTAAGTTCGATCAGATCGGTCCAGCTGTAGGCTTCTCCCGGCGCGTCAGGGATCAGCGTGCGCTTCTGTCGGAACAGCTCCAGTCGGGATTGCAGCCGGCGCATCGGACCGGATGGGCCTTCGATGAAGAAGGGGACGTCCTTGAGCGGGGCCTGGGCCGGCTGGGCAGGGTAGCGGGTGGAGAAGCCGACGTCGGCACGGCCCATAAAGGGAGCCGGCACTTTGATCACGAGCTCCTGAAGCATCAGCCGAGCCTCCTTCTGCTCTTGATTACGCCGCCGCTACCGTATTCAACGGAGATTGACCACGGCGTTTGCTGCTTTTTCCCGGCAATGGGCCAGGACGCCCTCGGCATCCCTCGTATTCAGAACGCGATCGGGCGTCAGCCCAGCCCGGCGCGCGATGGCGCCGCCGTAGCGGATGTAGTCGTACTCGGCGGGGTAGTGAGCGTCGTTGTCGATCGCGAGCAGTCCGCCGGCCTCCCGGGCCTTGCGCGCCCAGCTGTCGTTGAGATCGAGGCGAAAGGGACTGCTGTTGATTTCGAGGGCGGTGCCGGTCCTCACGGCTTCCGCGATCACCGCGTCCACATCGACGTGGGTTTCGCCTCGGCGATCGAGCCGTCGCGAGGTGGGATGGGCGAGGACGTCCACGTGCGGCGATCGTAGCGCGCGCAGCACCCGTTGGGTGATGACAGCTTTCGGCTGGTCCAGCGCCGTGTGCACGGAGGCCACGACCACGTCCAGCGAGGCGAGACAGTCGTCGGGGAGGTCGAGACTGCCATCGGGGAGGATGTCGACCTCGGCGCCGCTCAGCACCCGCACCAGGCTCGACTGCGCATTGACGGTCGCGATCTCGGCGGCGCGGGCTCGGAACCGCTCGGGCGTGAGACCCTGGGCGATCGTCAGCGATTGGCTGTGGTCGGTCAACGCGATGTACTGATAGCCGCGCTCGGCCGCGGCGCGCGCCATCACCGCGATCTCGTTGCGTCCGTCGCTCCAGTTGCTGTGGGTGTGCAAATCGCCGCGCAGGTCGTTGTCCCGGACCAGGGCGGGTAGGGGGCCGTTGGCCGCGAGCTCGATCTCGCCCCATCCTTCGCGCAGTTCGGGCGGGATCCAGGCGCAGCCGACCGCGGCGTACACCGCCTCCTCCGTCTCGCCGGCGATCCGCCTGCCGTCGTCCTTGAACACGCCGTACTCGTTGATCTTGAGCTTGCCCATCTCCAGCGCCCGGCTGCGCAGTTGGACGTTGTGGGCCTGTGACCCGGTGAAGTACTGCCAGGCGGCGCCGAAACTGTCGGGCTTCACCGCGCGCAGGTCGACCTGCATGCCGGAGCGCACGCGGACGCTCGTCTTGGTGGCGCCCTGGCCGATCACGTCACTGACTTGCGGGAGGAGGGCGAATTCGCGGCACATCGCCTCCGGGTCGTCGGTCGCCACCAGCAGGTCGAGGTCGCCGACAGTCTCGCTGGCGCGGCGCAGGCTGCCGGCGATTTCGGCCCGAACGACCCCGGTCTGCGACCGCAGGGTGGTGAGAAGCGAATCGGCGAGGATCCAGGCCTCGGGGAAGTAGATCCGGCCTTCGGTGCGCTTCAGCATGGCGATGCCTTTCAGGATGTTCTCTTCGGTCTTCGCCTTGATGCCACGAACCTCCAGCAGCCGGTGCGTCTGCGCGGCGTCCTCCAGGTCATCCAGGCTGAGGATGCCGAGCGCGTCGTAAATATCTTTTGCCGTGCGCGGCCCGAGCCCGGGAACTCGCGTCAACTCGAGCAACGCCGGGGGCACCTCGTGCTCCAACTTCGTCAGGAATTCGAGCTGTCCAGTGGTGACGTACTCGACGATCTTCTTCTCGATCGCCTCGCCGATCCCGGGAACGTCCTTCAAGCGCCCCTCGTGGATCAGGTCCTCGACCTCGGTCGTGAGGTTATCGAGTTGGCGTACGGCTTCCCGGTAAGCGCGGATCTTGAAGAAGTTCTCGCCCTTGATCTCGAGCAGGTCGGCGACCCGGTTGAGCATCGCCGCGACCTCCGCATTCCGCACGTGAGTAACCTAGCAGGCGATGTCGCTCGACGGTGTTCGGGTTTTGGATTTGTCGCGGCTGCTTCCGGGGGGCTACTGCACGCAGTTGCTCCAGGCGCAGGGCGCGAGGGTGACGAAAATCGAACCGCCGGCGGGCGATTCGATCCGCCGCCTGCCGGGCGGAGCCGCGTACTTCGACGCATTGCACCACGGCAAGCAGTTGCTCACGCTGGACCTTGGCTCGCCGTCCGGCCGCGAGGCGTTCTTAGGGTGCGTGGTCGACGCCGATGTCCTGGTCGAGGGCTTCCGGCCAGGGCGAATGGAGCGGATGGAGCTCGGTTACCCGGCGCTGGCGGCGATCAACCCGGCGCTGGTCTATTGCGCGATTACCGGCTACGGCTCGGGCGGCCCCCTCGCGCAGCGTGCCGGCCACGACCTGAACTACCTGGCTCGGAGCGGCGCGCTCGCCCTGATGCCGCGCCACGACGGAGCGCCCGCCATTCCCGGCCTTCAAATCGCCGATCTGGCGGGTGGCCTGGAGGCGGCGTTTCTGATCGCCGCCGCGCTCACGGATCGCGCGAAGACCGGTCGTGGCCGGCGGGTCGAGGTCTCGATGACAGGCCTGATGCGAACCTGGACCGCCTTACCGCGCGCGGCCCAGCGGGCAGGCCTTAGCGGCTTGGGCCTGACCGGAGAGTTGCCCTGTTACCACGTCTACGCCGTGGCCGATGGGTTCCTGAGCGTCGCGGCGCTCGAGGCGGCGTTCTGGGCGGAGTTCTGCGATGCCATCGATCGGGCGGACTTGAGCGCCCGCCAGTTCGATCCGGGAGCCGTCGAGCCGGTTCAGGCGGTGCTGCTCGGCGCAACCAAAGCCGAATGGTCGGCCCGCTTCGCCAACACGGACGTCTGCGTGGAACCGGTGCTCGAACTCGCTGAGTCCGAGGAGGACTGAGGTGGGCCGCCGGGCCCGCCCCGGCCCGTGTGGCCTCGCGGACTGTTAGGCAACGGGTTCGGCCGCCCGACCGGCCTGAACTTTTTACGGATCTCTTGCCAGCCTCTCACCGTCTTCTCATCGGCGTTCGGCACCATAGAGTGGTCGTCAACCCCTAGGAAGGAGAGGTCACGAATGAGATTGAATCGTTGGATCGTGCTCCCGGCGGCAGGACTCGCCGCCGTGATCATCGGCGTGGCGGCCGTTGAGGCGGCGCCGTCGCCGTCCGCGTCGCCAACCACCTCGAAGAACTACGCGCAGACCTTCATCGACAAGCTGGCCGGGATCCTGCACCTGACGCCCACGCAGACTACGGACGCGCTCAAGCAAGCGCAGCTGCAGACCGTTGACCAGATGCTGAAGGACGGCCAAATCACCCAGCAGCAGGCGGATGCCATGAAGGCGCGCATCAACGCGGGCCAGGGCCTTGGCTTCGGCTTCGGCTTTGGTCGTCACGGCGGCGGCTTCGGCGGCTTCAAGGGCAACGGAACCCTGATGCAGTCGCTGACGACCGCTGAGCTCAACGCGGCCGCCTCGGCGCTGCACATGAGCGCCGCCGATCTGAAGAGCGCGCTGAAGTCTGGCAAGTCGCTGAGCGCTATCGAGACCCAACAGAAAGTCAGCGACAGCGCCGTCAAGACGGCGATGAAAAACGCGGCCAAAGGCGTGCTCGACAACGCCGTGAAGGCCGGGACCATTACCCAGGCCCAGGCTGATTCGATCCTCTCGCGCCTCGGTTCGGGGCTGAAGTTCCGCGGTCACGAGCAAGAGGATGAATCCGGGGAGACCCCGGGCGGCGAGGCGCCGACCACCCCGGCTCCGACCACTCCGACGCCGCCCCCGTCTCAGTCGCCGGCGGCGTACTACTCCACGATTTAAGCAGGCCCTACGACGGCATCGCCACGAAGCGGGCACCAACCGGCGACGGTTTGGCGGCCCGCTTCGTTTTTGTAGGGTTGCGCGCCTAAGCTGGATTTCGGGAGGAGTGAGGTCGTTGAATTGGCTTCAGTTCGTCGTGGCCGCACTCGAGCTGCCCGCGCATCCGCGCGAACGACACTTCTGGGGCCGGCTGGCGATGCTCCAGCTGATCTACTCGCTGGCCGGGCTCGTCCTCGGCCTGGCCTGCATCGTCGGCGGAATCCTGCTGTTCTTCCACGGGGTAGCCGGGTCGAGCAGCTGGGTCGGCGAGGTGATCGGCCTCAAGAGCAAGCTGTCCGATGCTGCACCAGGTACGGTGCTGTTCGTGGTGGGCCTGGCAGTCGTCTGGCTCACCCGCTTCGCGGTTCGCGTCCGGCAACCGATCGAGATCGATTTGCGGGAGCGGGCGCTGGCGAGCGAGCGTCGCGAACCGTCGGAGCGGCGTGAGCCTGCCGGCCGCCACCGAAAGGCCAGCTGATCCTAGGTGGGCCCTGCCGCCGCGGGCCCGTATAGGCGATAGATGGCTTCGACCTGGCGGCGCGTGTCCTCTCGACTTCCGCTGTTATCGATCACGTGGTCGGCGCGGGCGCGTTTTGCGTCCAGCGGCATCTGGGCGGCGATCCGCTGGCGGGCGGCGTCGGCCGAGAGTCCGTCCCGCTGACGGATTCGCTGCAGCTGCGTCTTTGGGTCGACCCAGACGACGATGACCTTCTCCACCGTCTGCATACGATCGTTCTCATACAGCAGCGGGATGTCGGCGATGAGCACACCTGGCTCTGAGCGTCGGACTTTGATTTCTTCGTCCATTCGCGCCCGGATCCGCGGGTGGGTGATGGCGTCGAGCTTGGCGCGCTCGGCAGGGTCGGCGAAAATAATGCCGGCGAGCGTGGGGCGATCGAGACGCCCATCCGGGAGGAGCACGTCCGGACCGAACGTCGCCGCGATCTCCTGCAGGGCGGGCTGGCCGGGCTCGACCAGCTCGCGTGCCAGCTGATCGGCGTCGATCACCACGGCCCCGAGCCTGGCAAACATCTGCGCCACCATCGACTTGCCGGATCCGATCCCGCCGGTAAGGCCTAGCACGCGCATATCAGCTGACCGTACGATTACCAGAGATGACCCTGGTGAAGTCGATCGCGGTGCTAGCCGTGCTGCTGGTCGCGATCGTCTATTTCACCATCCGGGCGCGCCAACTCTATCGGATCTTGCGTCTGGGTCCCACGGAAAACCGCATCGATCATGTCTACGAGCGCATTCGCGGGGTCCTGAGTTATGTCGGTCTGCATACCCGGATGTTCCGCAATCTCTACTCGGGCATTTTGCATCTGTTTATTTTCTATGGCTTCGTCATACTGCTGACCGCCATCCTCCAGGCCTTCGGCGAAGGTATTTTCCCGGGATTCAGTCTGGCCCTGATCGGCGGCACCACCTGGATCGCCTTCTTACAAGATCTTTTTGGCGTCCTGGTCCTGGTCGGCGTGCTGATGGCGCTGATCAACCGTCTCGTCATCCGGCCGCGCCAGTTTCACGAGAGCAACGAGATCGACGCCCTGATCATCCTCGGGCTGATCGCCACCATCATCATCGGGATGCTCGGTCAAAACGCCGCGCGTATCGCCGAGGGCGGCGATCCATCGGCGTCGTGGCGGCCGGTATCCTCCCTGATCGCGCGAGCCTTCGAGGGCTTCGGCTGGCAGGGCAGCGCCGCGATCCCGGCCCACGAAGTCTTCTACTGGATGCACATCCTGGCGGTGCTCGCCTTCCTCGTCTACATCCCCAGCTCGAAGCATCTGCACATCTTCGTCGCCATCCCCAATGTCTTTTTCCGTAAGCTGCCGCCCAAGGCCGGCGCCGCGCTTCAGCCGATCGACCTCGAGCATGCCGAGCACTACGGCGTCAGCGCCGTGACCCAGTGGTCGTGGAAGAACCTGCTCGATCTGTACTCGTGCACCGAATGCGGCCGCTGCCAGGAGCAGTGCCCCGCCTTTCTGACGGGCAAGCCGCTCAATCCCAAGATGATCATCGTCGATGCCCGGGAGAACCTCTTCAAAACTGTCCGCGACACGCCGGAGCAGCGCCGCGCGCCGCAAGCGTCCCAGAAGCTCATTGGCGAGGCGATCAAGGAAGACGAAATCTGGTCGTGCGTGGCTTGCGGTGCCTGCCAGCAGGAATGCCCGGTTCTGATCGAGCACGTGCCGAAGATCATCGACATGCGCCGCAGCCTGGTGCTCGAGGAGAGCAAATTTCCCAAGGAGGCCCAGAGTGCGTTACGGAGCATCGAGAGCCAGGGCAACCCCTACGGCATGCCGCGGGCACAGCGCTCCGATTGGGCGCAGGGGCTGGGCGTCAAGACGATCGACGAGAAGCCTGACGCGGAGTACCTGTATTTCGTCGGTTGCGCCGCGTCCTACGACGAGGCGAACCGCGCGGTCGCCCGGGCGTTCGTCGGACTATTGCAGAAAGCCGGTGTCGACTTCGCCATTCTCGGTCCAAAGGAAACCTGCAACGGCGACCCGGCGCGTCGGATCGGCAACGAGTATCTCTATCAGACGCAGGCGCAGCAGAACATCGATGCGATCAACGCCGTGAAAGTCCACAAGGTCATCGCCACTTGCCCGCATTGCTTCAACACCATCAAGAACGAGTACCCTCAATTCGGCGGCACTTACGAAGTCGTCCACCACACCCAACTGCTCGCCAGCCTCATCAAAGAGGGCCGGCTCAAACCGAGCAAGGCGATCGAGGGCAAGTTTACCTATCACGACTCGTGTTATCTCGGCCGCTGGAACGATATCTATGATCCGCCGCGGTCCGTCGTCGAGGCGATCCCGGGCGCGGAGTTGGTGGAGATCGAGCGGCATCACAAGCGTGGCTTCTGCTGCGGCGCGGGTGGTGGCCGCATGTGGATGGAGGAGAAAATCGGCAAGCGCATCAATCATGAGCGAGTCGAGCAGACGCTCAGGACACAGGCGCCCCGCGTGGCGACCGCCTGCCCCTTCTGCCTGACGATGTTCCGCGACGGCATCTCGGCCAAGGGCGCCGAGAGCCAGCTGCAGGTCCAGGATCTTGCCCAGTATCTGGCCGACTCGATGGACCGAAGCAGTCCGCCGGCTTGAGAGTCGGCGACCTCAGGTCGATCGGGCGCTCGCCGGAACACGTCGAGCTGGCGGCCTGGCTATCCAGCGGCCATCTCTTCACTCCAATGTCCAGCCCTCCTCGTGCACGATTCGGTGATGCGGCCGGCAGAGCAGCGCCAGGTTCGGTAGCGTCGTTGGGCCGCCCATCGTCCACCAGATCAGGTGGTGACCGTCCCACCCCGGCTAGTAATCCGGTTGACTTTCATAATGTCGCTGGAGTACTGTACGGAAGCTATGTGGCGCAGCAAGGCAGGCATGATCGTCTTCACCGAGGGCGGAGCCTGCCTACATCGGGCCGCATGGCATTGAAAGCCGACTGAAGTAGATCAGGACGGCGGCGCTTTCGACCGTGAGGCCCTCGGCCCACGGTTTTTTGTTGTTCGTCGGCAGAAATCTCAGGAGTTGAAGGCATGGCCATTAAGGCAAGCGAATTGAATACGGCGGCGGTCGAGCTGCACGGCATCTCGAAGCGCTTTGCGCAGTCGGCCCGCCCGCCCTTTGGCCGACGTAAGGTCAAGAAAGAAAAGCTAGCGCTCGACCAGGTCTCGATGCGCGTCGACACCGGTCGGATCACCGGCATCCTGGGGGCGAACGGGAGCGGCAAGTCGACGTTGATCCGCATCCTCGCCACCCTCATGACGCCGGATGCCGGGACGGCGTCGGTGGTCGGGTACGACGTCGTGACGCAGCCGGATGATGTTCGGCGCCACATCAACCGCGTCTCGGTCGAGGCATCGTTCTTCAAAGAGATGAGTCCCTGGGAGAACATGCTGTACGCGGCCCGCCTGTATGGCAGCGGTGGCAAAGGCACGCGTGCACGTGTGGAGGGCATGCTGGAGCGCCTCGGGCTGCCGCTTGACACGCTCGACAAGCCGATGAAGCAGCTGTCGCGCGGACAGCAGCAGAAGGTTGCCATCGCTCGCAGCTTCCTGACATCGCCGTCGCTGCTGCTGATGGACGAGCCGACGACCGGGCTCGATCCGCGCTCCAAGCGCGAGGTCCAGGAGCTGGTGCGAACCATCCGTCGGGATCGGGCCGCCACCGTGCTGCTGTGCACTCACGACCTGGAGGAGGCGGAGGTGCTGTGCGATCAGGTGCTCGTGCTCGACCAGGGCCGCGTCCTCGCGGAGGGCACGCCCGCCGAGCTGATCCGCGCGCATGCCGGCGAGGTCGGGGGCAGCCTGGAGGATGCCTTCATGCAGCTGACCGGAAAGCGGCTCGAGGAAGACGAGGAGGAGAAGGACGAATGATAGGGAACTCGCTCCGGTGGGAGCTGAACGCCTTCGTCGGCTTCATCGAGCGCCAGAAGAACCTCTACCGGCGCTACTGGTTGTGGGAGGCGGTCTGGCTCCTCTACAACCTGGTCAGCGTGCTCAGCATCGGTTACCTGGCGGCCGGGCTATCGACCCTCGGCCTTACGCCGGGCCAGGCGAACCTGCACCAGACGCAGCTCTACTTGCTGGTCGGCGCGCTGCTCTGGACCTACCTGTCGCTGGTGTTCTTCGAAATCGCCTTCGCCATCACCTGGGAGCGGTGGGAGGGGACCATCGAGTACACCTTCATGGCGCCGATCAAGCGGCTGACGCACTTGCTGGGAATGTCGGCCGCCTCGCTGATCTATGGCATCGCTCGTACCGCCGCCATCGGGATCGCGTTGATCTTCTTCTTCAAGCTCGACCTGTCGCATGCGAACTGGCTGTCGGCGCTGGCGATCTTCGCCGCCGCGACGTTGCCGCTGCTCGGGCTGGGGATCTTCACGTCGGTGCTTCCCCTCCTCTCGCCCGAGAAGGGTGAGCAGATGGCTTTCGCGGTGCAGGGCGTCCTGCTGCTGATCTCCGGTGTCTACTACCCGATCAGCGTCTTGCCGGCGCCGCTGCACGTCGTGGGCATTCTCTCCCCACTGACCTACACGCTCAATGGGGTCCGGGAGGCGCTGCTCCACGGGCTTTCGCCGGCCGGCGCCCTCCCAGACATCGGCATTCTGTTGCTGATGGGCGTCATCCTGGTGCCGGCCTCGGTCTGGTGCTTCAACCGCGCCGAGGTCCGGGCGAAACGGCTGGGGCTGCTCAAGCGGAGTGGGTAAATTACCGCTATGTCAAATATCTTCACGCCCGTACTGCACCCCCGGATCGAGGAACGCAAGAAGCAACGACCCATCAAAGTGGCCGACCTGATGAAAAGGGGCGGCGGTCCGATCACGCGCTTCAATACCTGGCTCGCGGTCAAGGTGACCAACGGTGTCGGCACCATGTGGTGCGCCTACGCGTTCGCCGCCCTCGCGCTGGTCTCGCTCCCCGCCGCCATCCTGTCCGGTAACCCGGTCATCCTTGTATCGTGGATCAGCCAGACCTTTCTCCAGCTGGTGCTGCTCAGCATCATCATCGTGGGCCAGAACGTGCTCGCGGCCGCCAGCGATAAGCGAGCCGAGGCCACCTACGAGGATGCCGACGCCGTGCTGCACACGGCGCTGCAGATCCAGAATCATCTCGTGGCCCAGGACACCGAAATCGAAAAGATTCTCGCCACCATCGCGCCTTTGAAAGCAACCTGAAGGATCTAACCGCTTGGGGTAGAACGGCGTAACCTCGCGATCACGGTCGCCATCGCCCTGGTGGTGGCCACGGTGCTGGGCCTTCTCACCTTCCAGTTGCTGAGGCCGTTGCCTACGATCGCGGCAACCACCTTCCTCCCTGCGACGACCAGGCTTGGGGCAACGCCGCCGTCACTCCCGTGGCCGACCACCGGGAGTGCCGCGCTCTCGGTCGCCGGGCTCGGAACGATCGGGACCCATGGTCCGCAAGCCGCGCTCCCGCTCGCCAGCACGGCCAAGATCATGGCGGGACTGGTGATCCTGGACGATCATCCGCTGAGGTTGACCGAGCAAGGCCCAATGGTCCCCGTCACCGCCGCCGACGTCACGACGTATCAGACCGAGAAGAACCAGGGACAATCCGTCTTCCCAGTCGCTGCCGGGGAGCGGCTCAGCGAATACCAGGCCTTGCAGGCGTTACTGGTCCCATCGGGAAACAACATTGCCGAGCTGCTGGCGACATGGGACGCCGGCTCCATCGGGGCATTTGTCGACAAGATGAATGCCAGGGCCACAACGCTTCATTTGGCCCAGACCCACTACGTCGACAGCTCGGGGTTGTCCCCACAGTCGGTCGGCTCACCTGCGGACCTGATCGCGCTGGCGCAGGCGGCGCTGAAAGACCCGGTGTTTGCCGAGATCGTGGCCCAGCCGGAGGCGACGCTGCCGGTCGCCGGCCGGGTTTTCAACGTCGACGCCCTGGTCGGGCAGGGCGGCATTGTCGGCGTCAAGACGGGCTCGAGCGGGGCGGCGGGCGCGTGCTTCGTCTTCGCGGCGAACGTCATGGCCGACAAGCAGCCGGCACAACTCTTCGGCGCCATCATGGGACTGCCAACCCTGGATGATGTCTTCACATCGACCACCAACCTGGTGAACGCCGTCGGGGATGCCCTCCACTATGCGTCGGTGCTTTCAACCAACCAGGTGATCGCCGAATACCAGGCCCCCTGGGGGGATAGCGCCACCGTGTTTGCCGAACAGGACGTCGACTGGGTCGTGTATGACGGTATGGTCTTGAAGCAGCGCACCGATTTGATCAAGGTGAAAGCCCCATTGCCCTCGGGCTCCAGTGTTGGGACCTTGACGCTCGACATCGGCGAGCATCACACGCAGCTTCCCCTCCGGACGACGGAGCCCATCTTCGAACCCGACATCTTCTGGCGCCTGATCCGCCTCCGCCTGGACCGGCTGCTCCAGTAGCTCGGGCTAGTAAATGAAGCCGAGCGCGCCCTGCATCGAGGTCACGGTTCGGTAGTCGACGCGGTTCCAGCCGCCGCCCGGCACGCCCCACCAGTTCATCTCCGACACCAGGAACGAGCCGTTTGCGTTGACCGACTCGACATAGGCGACATGGCCTTGCGGCGACGTGCGGCTGATGCCCAAGACCATGATGGCGCCAGCCCGGGGCGTCGGTCCCTCGGAGAAGCCGAAGGCTCTCGCGTTCCACCACCATTGGTAGGCATTGCCGCGCCACGGGATGGGACGTTTGTGGGCGACCCACCAGGTGCAATAGCCATAGGAAAACCCATTGCCTGCACCGGAAACCGTCCCGACCGTCCAGGACGGACCGGTGCTGGACATGCGGGCGAGTCTCGCCGTAACGGGGACCACGCTGGGTGGCTCCGGCGTCGCCTCGACAGAGATCATGGCGGCGGCTCGTGGTTGCCGCGGCAGCGGGTCAGCGGGCTCGACGACTGCGCGCGTCAGCGGTAGTACGGTGATGATCGACGCCGACGCCGGTGTCAGCTGATGTTGTCCGGCCGACGAGATGGCTCCAAAGCCGAGCGCGAAGATCGCCCCGCGTCCGACCGACCGACGCAGCCGTATGGCAACGGTGCGCTTCACGGTCCAACCTCCTTCCCCTCAGTTGGATCAAATGCGCCGTCTACGCTGGCTGTAGAGGACGCCGAGTAAAGAGAGGGAGTCGGACCGTGACGTAACTAGCCGTCCACAACCCTACTACAAAGGGTCCACTCCTTGTCAAGGGGAGTGGCAAATCACCCGGCTTTAGAATCAACGGCATGCTCAGCCGGATCGACCACGTCGGGATCGCTGTACGCGATCTCGACCGGGCGATCCAGACCTACGAACGGGTGCTCGGACTGCGCGTCAGCGCCAGGGAGCGGCTCGAGGGCGAAGGCATCGAGGTGGCCATGATTCCGATCGGCGAAAGCCGGATCGAACTCATCACGCCGCTCAGCCCGGAGTCGAAGGTCGAGAAGTTCCTCCAGGACCGCGGCGAGGCGGTCCATCACGTCGCCTATGCCACCGACGATGTCACGGCGTCGCTCGAACAAGCGGGGGCAGCGGGGGCCCAGCTCCTCGATGCAGCCGCTCGGCCGGGATCGCACGCGACCCGCATTGGCTTCGTGCATCCCAAGAGCGTCTGCGGTGTGCTCACCGAGTTCGTGGAGCCCGATGGCCAGCCCGGCACCTAAGCCCTCCGATGGTCCGGCGGAGCCGACCACCGATAGCGGTCTGCCGCTCAAGGCGGTCTACCGGGCCGCGGACGCCGGACCAGAAGCGCCGCCGCCGGGTGAGTATCCCTTTACCCGCGGCATTTACCCCGAGATGTACCGTCGCCGGCCCTGGACAATCCGCCAGTACTCCGGCTTCGGCAGCGCGGCTGAGACCAATCGTCGCTTCCGCTACCTGCTCCAACAAGGCCAGACCGGCCTCTCCGTGGCGTTCGACCTCCCGACCCAGATCGGCCATGACGCCGATGCCCCGATGGCGCGCGGGGAGGTCGGTAAGGTCGGGGTCTCGATCTCCTCACTAAAGGATATGGAGACGCTCCTGGAGGGCATCCCTCTCGGCGAGGTCAGCACCTCGATGACGATCAATGCTCCGGCGGCGCTCTTGCTGCTTCTCTACGAGCTGGTCGCCGAGCAACAGGGCGTGCCCTCCGAGCGGCTACAGGGCACGGTGCAGAACGACATCCTCAAGGAGTACGCGGCCCGCGGCACCTATATCTTTCCGCCGCGCGCCTCGATGCGGCTGACCACCGACCTGTTCGCGTATTGCCACCAGCGGCTTCCCAACTGGAACACGATCTCGATCTCGGGCTATCACCTGCGCGAGGCCGGCGCCACCGCGGTGCAGGAGCTCGGGTTCACCATGGCGCACGCGATCGCTTACGTCGACGCCGCCAGGACCGCCGGTCTCGAGGTCGCCGATTTCGCACCGCGGCTCTCCTTCTTCTTCGCCGTCTTTTCCGACTTCTTCGAAGAGGTTGCCAAGTTCCGGGCGGCGCGCAACCTCTGGGCCAAATTGATAAAGGAGCGCTACGGCGTGAGCGATGCCAGGGCGCAAACGCTTCGCTTCCACAGCCAGACGGGGGGGAGCACCCTGACCGCGCAGCAGCCGCACAACAACATCGTCCGGGTGGCGCTGCAGGCGATGAGCGCGGTCCTCGGAGGAACCCAGAGCCTGCACGCCAACTCCTTCGACGAGGCGTTGGGCCTGCCGTCCGAAATGGCGGCCACCCTCTCGGTGCGGACGCAGCAGATCATCGCGCACGAGACCAACGTCGCCGGCGCCGCCGATCCGATGGGGGGAAGCTACCTGGTTGAAGCCCTGACCCGCGAGCTGGAGGCCGGCGCGACGGCGTTGATCGCGCAGGTCGACCGGCGGGGCGGGGCGATCGCCGCGATCGAGACCGGGTTCACCCAGGAGGCCATCCAGGAGAGCGCCTACCACTTCCAGAAGGCCGTTGAAGAGGGCCGTCGCGTCGTGGTCGGCGTCAATCGCTTCCAGGGCGACGAGGAGTCGGTCGAGATCGTGAAGATCGGTCCGCGGCACGAGCGCGATCAGGTCGAAGGACTCAAGCGGTTGCGGGCCGAGCGTGACACGGCCGTCGTCGAGTCGCGGCTGGCCGAGGTGCGCCGCGCCGCCGAGGGTAACGACAACCTGTTGCCCCCGATGCGGGCCGCACTGCAAGCCTATGCCACCATTGGAGAGGTGTGCGGAGTCCTGCGGGATATTTTCGGCGAGTACCGACCCGGGTCGCGTAGCTAAGCCATGGCCGAGCGAGCCCCGCGCGATGCGGCCCCGTCACCCTCAGAACGCCAGATCAACATTCTGCGCAAGCGCAAGTACGACGCCATGCACCGGGGTGGCGATGCCGATGACCGGCAGCACCCAAAGGGCAAACTAACCGCCCGCGAGCGTATCGAGTTGCTCGTCGATCCAGGGTCGTTCACCGAGCTCGACGCCTTCGCCGTGCACCGCACCGAGGCCTTCGGCATGGGGGAGAAGAAGATCGCCGGCGATGGCGTCGTCACCGGCTACGGCACGGTCGACGGCCGGGAACTGTTCATCTTCTCGCACGATGCGAGCGTCTTCGGCGGTTCGCTGGGCGAGGTATTCGCGGAGAAGGTCTGCAAGGTCATGGATCTCGCGGTCCGAGCCGGCCGCCCCTGCGTTGGGATCAACGACTCCGGCGGCGCCCGCATCCAGGAGGGCGTCGTCAGCCTCGCCGGCTATGCCGATATCTTCTACCGCAACGTCCAGTCCTCGGGCGTGGTCCCGCAGCTCTCGGTGATCGCCGGTCCCGCGACCGGAGGCGCGGTCTACTCGCCCGCGATCACGGATTTCATCTTCATGGTCGAGCACCTCGGCTACATGTTCATCACCGGGCCGGAGGTGGTCCGGGTGACCACCGGGGAGCAGGTGGGCTTCGACGAGCTGGGTGGCGCGGAGGTCCACAACATCAAGAGCGGCGTTGCCCACTTCCTGCACGACACGGAGGCTGAGGCCTTTAGCGCCGTGCGCCGACTGCTTTCCTACCTGCCGGGAAGCAACCGGGAGCGGCCGCCCGCGATCAGGGCGCGCGATGACCCGCAGCGGAGGGACCGGGTGTTGCAGTCGTTGATCCCGGAGAACCCGAACCAGCCCTACGACATAAAGGCGGCCGTCGTCGCCGTCGTGGACCAGGAGAGCTTCCTCGAGGTCCAGGAGCACTTTGCCCAGAATCTCGTGGTCGGCTTTGCCCGGCTGGATGGTGAGGTGGTCGGCATCGTCGGCAACCAGCCGCGCATTCTCGCGGGGGCGCTGGACATCAACGCCTCGGTCAAGGGAGCGCGCTTCGTTCGCTTCTGCGACGCCTTCAACATCCCGCTGGTCACCTTTGTCGACGTCCCCGGCTTCCTTCCGGGGACGGCGCAGGAGCATAACGGCATCATCCGCCACGGTGCCAAGCTCCTCTATGCCTACGCGGAAGCGACGGTGCCCAAGCTCACCGTGATCACCCGCAAGGCCTACGGGGGCGCCTACGACGTCATGTCGTCGAAACACATCGGTGGCGACTTCAACTACGCCTGGCCGGCAGCCGAGATCGCCGTGATGGGTCCGCAAGCGGCCGTCAACGTCATCTTCAAGCGCGAGATCGCGGCGGCAAAGGATCCGGCGAAGAAGGCGGAGGAGCTGGTGGAGGATTACAAGGAAAAATTCGCGAATCCCTATGTCGCGGCGGAGCGGGGCTTTCTCGACGACGTCATCGAGCCGCAGGATACCCGCCCCACCTTGATCCGGTCGCTCCACCTGCTCAAGGACAAGCAGGCCGAGCGGCCGCATCGCCGCCACGGGAACATCCCGTTGTGAAGTTTCTCGAGTACCAGGTCAAGGAGCGCTTCCGGGCGGCCGGCATTCCCGTGCCGGATGGGCGCCTGGCGAAAACCCCAGACGAGGCGGCGCTCGCCGCCGGCGCGCTGGGCCCGATCGCTGTCAAAGCGCAGGTCCCGGTCGGTGGACGGGGCAAGGCCGGTGGCATCAAGCTCGCCAAGACCGCGGCCGACGCCAAGCGCGTCGCCGCCGAGATCCTGGGCATGACGATCAAGGGCTACACCGTCAAGGAGGTCTGGTGCGAGACCGCCCAGGACATTACGCGCGAGCTGTACCTTGGCCTCACCCTCGACCGCGATGCCCGCAAGCCCGTGTTGATCCTCAGCGCCCAGGGCGGGATGGAGATCGAAGAGGTAGCCGAGACGCACCCCGAGGCGATCGCCAAACTCCACCCCGACCCTTGGCGCGGCCCGTTGTCCTTCGAGGTGCGCGACCTGATCTTTCGGGCCGGGCTTGGTCCGCTGCAAGGGCAGCTGACGCCACTGGTGGTCAAGCTCTATACGCTGGCCCGCACCTACGACGCCGTCACCATCGAGATCAACCCGCTGGCGCTTACCCAGGATGGCGGCCTGGTGGCGGCGGACGGCAAGCTCGAGATCGACGAGAACGCCATATTCCGTCACAAGGACCTCCATGGCGCCGACGATTCGGAAGAGGATCCCCTCGAGGCGGAGGCGCGGCGTCGCAAGCTGACCTACGTTCGGCTCGATGGGTCGATCGGCGTCATCGGCAACGGCGCCGGGCTGGTGATGAACACGCTCGACCTGGTGCAACGCGAGGGCGGGCGCGCCGCCAACTTCCTCGATATTGGTGGTGGCGCCAAGGCCGAGGTCGTCCACAGCGCGCTCGAGCTGCTGGCCGGCGATCCCAACGTCAAAGGCGTCCTGATCAACATCTTTGGTGGGATCACGCGCGGCGATGAGGTGGCGCACGGCATCATCGACGCCGCGCGTGATCTCAACCTCAAGCTACCGCTGGTGGTGCGCATGACGGGCACCCGGGAAGAGGAGGGACGGCAGCTGCTACGCGAGGCAGGCATCACCCCCGAGGCCACGGCCACCGGCGCCGCCCGGAAAATCGTGGAGCTGGCCGCAGACCAATGAGCATCCTCCTCTCAAGAGAGAGTCGCGTCCTGGTGCAGGGTCTCACGGGACGCGAGGGGAGCTTTCACGCCGAACAGATGAAGACCTATGGGACCAACCTTGTCGCCGGCGTCAGCCCCGGTAAGGGCGGCAGCACCCAGCTCGGCATCCCGATCTTCGACACCGTGGTCGATGCCCGGCACGAGACCGGCGCCGACGTCAGCGGCATCTTCGTGCCGGCGCCCTTCGCCGCCGACGCCATCATGGAGGCGGCCGCCGCCGGCATCGGCCTGATCGTTTGCATCACCGAGGGCATCCCGCTCTACGACATGGTGCGGGCTCGCGCCTTCGTTACGGATGCCGGCATGAAGCTCATCGGCCCCAACTGTCCGGGCCTGGTAACGGCGGGCCAGGCCAAGGTGGGTATCATTCCCAACCACATCAACCTCAAGGGATCGGTCGGCATCGTATCGCGCAGTGGCACGCTGACCTACGAAGTCATCCAGGGTCTGAGCCAGGCGGGGGTTGGCCAGACGACGTCGGTGGGGATCGGCGGCGATCCGATCCTCGGGCTGTCCTTCAGCGAGGTCCTGCAGCTGTTCAAGAACGATCCGGCCACCCGCGCCGTGGTCATGATCGGCGAGATCGGGGGGAGCGACGAGGAAGCGGCGGCGGATGAGGTGATCAGCCCAGGGTTCGGAAAACCGGTGATCGGCTTCATCAGTGGGCGCACGGCGCCCCCGGGGAAGCGCATGGGGCACGCGGGCGCCATCATCTCCGGCAACACCGGGACGGCGGCGTCGAAGCTGAAAGCATTGACGCAGGCGGGGGCGCAGGTTTGCGACACGATTGAGGAGGTGGTGGCGGCCGCCGGGGCCGCCGTCGGTCAACGGTCAGGCGCCGTACCCCGCTAAGCCGCCGCCGAGAACCGGGAGCAGGGTCGGAACCCGTGGCCCGCGCCCCGCGACATCGGTTTCGCCGCTTACGCGGCACAGGTCTCGTCCTGCTGCTCATCATCGTTGGCCTCACGATCGTGGCCTACCTGCCACCAGGAAGCCTGACGACGTCTGTCCCGCCGCCGCACTATGGCGAGACCTCCCTTAACTGGCTACGGGTCAACCACGGACAGATCGTCGACGGCTCCGGACGCAAAGTGTTGCTCCGCGGGTTCAATGTGGACGCGCTCGTTTCTTATCCGAAGAGCCCGCCGGCGCCGCTCGACGAGGAGGATGCCACCTTGATGCAGCGGGCGGGCTTCGACGTGGTGCGGCTTGGCATCGATTGGGCGCAGCTCGAGCCGCACCGCGGCCGCATCGACCGCACCTACCTGGAGCGCGTGGCGGCCATGGTCGACCTGCTGAACCGGCATGGGCTCTATGTGGTCCTCGACATGCACTTCCGCCTCGGTTGGAGTCCGCAGTTCGGCTATTCGGGGGCGCCCGGATGGGCGACCCTGCCCGTCCCCAACTGGAACCCCTTGCCGCAATACTCCTGGAGCCCATCGCTGTCCCCGGCCGCGTTCACCTCGGACACCTACTTCTGGCTATCCCCCGATTGGAAGAAGGACTTCTACAAAACCTGGCAGGCGGTCGCGACGCGGTTCAGGGATACGCCGGGGGTGGCGGGCTACGACATCTTCAACGAAGCACACCCGCTGCCGATCCCGCCGCGCATCTTCGAGAAGTCGTTCCTGTGGCCGATGTTCAAGGACGCGATCGAGGCGATCGGCGCGGTCGACTCGAACCACCTCTTCCTGGTCGAGGGCATCCTGTTGCTCTCACTGGATACGGCGGTGGTACCACTCAAGGCGCCCAACCTCGTCTATGGCACTCACCTCTACGAGGGCTCCCTGGTTCCGCCGTTCTTTACCGGCGATCCGACGTTTCTCCGCTCGCGGTTTCAGCAGCGTGCCAAGGAAGCCGCCGAGGTGCCGGCGCCGCTCTGGATCGGCGAACTCGGTTATGACCTGAGCTTAAAGACGGCGGACGCCTACGCCGACGCGGCGCTCGATGAGGCGGACGACCTCGGGATCGGCTGGGCCTGGTGGCAGTGGCGCGAGAATCGCTACTGGGGCATCGTCGACGCCGCTGGCCAGATCGTCAACATGGATGCCCTGCGCCACCTGGCCCGGCCCTATGTGATCGCCGCCCCCGACGGCGTTCATCCGGGTCGAGGTGATGGCGTTCACGGGACCCTTGCTCTTCGCGTGGATCGGTCGCACGCCGATCAGCCGGTCGAGATCGGGTGGTCCGCCCTCACGCTCGCCGGACCCGTCGTCACCGGCACCTGCATCAACGGCTCGCACTGGGACGCCACGACCGGACGGTTGACGCTTAAGCTCGACCCAGGCGTGGGATGTCAGGTCAGCCTGCGGGCCGCGTAGCCTCCATACCGGCCTGGGTTCGATACGGGGCGATCGCCGGCGTCCTTGCCCTTGCGTGCACGCTCGGCGTCAATCTCGCCTTCATCTGGCTGAAGCCGGCGGACCTCTGCCGCACGGGTCCATTGATCATTCCCCTCCTCATGCTCACTTCGCTCGCCGTCTTTCTGGCGCTGGCGGGCGCGGCCGGATTCGCAACGGGTCGCGTTAGCGGCCCGGGTTCCTCTGCGGCGCTCGCGGGCCTGCTGGTGGGCGTGCTCGGCGGCGGCGCGCTGCTGGCGTTGATCCCGTTCGCGCCCAGCGTGCATCAGCGCATCCAGGACCTCATGGCGCTCTGTCCGCGTGCGGGCGGGTCGTTTTCCTTCAACCTGGGACCGACCCCGCCACCTGAGGTCGTTCTGGCTACGCCGCCGCCCGGCCTGATCGGACCGCCCACCGGCGTGGCCGGGGTCTTCAACGCCGTCGTGATGATCACGATCGGGACCGGCCTGGCCACCGGCGCCGCTGCGCTTGCCGGCCTCGTGGGAGTGGCGACACGATCCAATCATCGAGGCGATGGCAACAACTATCCGAGGTGACCGACCAGGACCGGTGTTGTGGTCGGGAGTTGTTGCTCCCCCGGCTCGATCGTGATCGCCAGCTGGTCGAATTGCGAGAGGTCGGCCGACAATTGGATTCCCAGCTTGCCGTCCGGTCCAGTGCCAATCCCCTCATCGACCGGCACGGCTCCCTTGATCAGCCAGATCTCGTAGACGTGACCTGTCGCCAGACGTGGCAGCCCATTGACCGTCAGCACCGCCTGTTTGCGGTCTTTGAAGTAGACGAGCCGAGCGGTGGCTCCCGGTGCGCTCGACGGCACGCCCTGAAAGCTGTAGGCGACTGGCTGTCCGGCCTGGCTGAACAGGTAGCCAACCACGCCGCCGAGCCCGAGCGAGAGCGCGATCGCCGCGGCGATGGCCCCGTGAATGGGCCGGAGCGTCCACCGTGCTCGCTGACCCAATGGCCGGATCCGCCTGGCATCGGTGCCAGGTCTTGACGGCGACTGGTCCGCCACGGGGCCGCGCTCGACCTCCTGCATGATCCGACGGCGCAGCTCCGCCGCGGGCTGTTGCTCATCGACGGTCAGCGCCAGCAGCGACCGTGTCTTGCTGAGCTCCGCCGCCTCCGCGGCGTGCTCGTTGCACGATTCCATGTGCTCGTCCATGCGCCGGGTCTCGTCATCCGGCAGCGCGTCCATCACGTAGGCGCCGAGGAGGTCTTCGGCCTGGCTGCAGTTGATGCTCATGCCGTGACTCCGCGGGCCTGGAGGAACGATCGCATCTTTTCCAGGCCGATTCGCATGCGACCCTTCACGGTACCCAACGGCACGTCCATCTGGCGCGCGATCTCCACGTGCGTATAGCCGCCAAAGTAGGCGAGCTCGAGCGTGCGCCGCTGGGCGTCCGGAAGCTGGGCAAAGGCTTCCCGGATCTGCTGCCGTTCCATTTCCAGTGAAATGACTTCCCAGGCGTCTGGGACACCAGCGCTGCGCTCGACGGCCTCGAACTGCGCCTCCCGGCGGATCCTGGCGGTTCCTCGCACGCGATCGATCGCCCGGTTGTGGACGACGGTAAGGAGCCAACTGCGAAGCGTACCGCGGGACATGTCATACGATCCCGCTGCTCGCCAGACGCCCAGAAACGCGTCCTGGACCACGTCCTCGGCGGCGGCTCGGTCGTTGACGATCCTCAACGCGAGGCTGTACGCTTGCCGCCCGTACTGGTCGTAGAGGCGCGCCATCGCCGCTGCATCTCCTCGGCGAAGTTGGGCAGCGATTTCCCCATCGGCATCCTTCGGGCCGACGCTCATTCCCGCACTATTGTCATACGCGCGGCGGGTCGCCTCGGATCACCGGGTCGGGCTGCGTCCGAGGAGCCACGGAAACTTCCCCGGGGCATGAGTGATCCAAGAGGCTCGGCGGCTCGCATAGATCTGCGAGAACCCTTGGGGCGTCTCTAAATCTGGATACCTCTGAGGGAAGTAGTCGCGCGCACAAGGATTGGAGGATAGACAGTGGGTCAACTAACGCGGCGAACGTTTCTCGCGCGAGCGTCGATTGCGACGGCGGCAGTGACGGGAGGGGCGGCGGTAATAAGCAGCATTCCAGCCTCGGCGATCTCGGCCGCCACGGCGACCCCCGCAGTCAGGGGGGTCGCGCCGTCCGTCGGCGAACCGCTGGTCGCGCACGTCAGAAATGTGGCGACCGGCGAGGTAGCGGTCCTGATGGGAACCCGCGAAGTCGTCTACCGCGACCGCGCGCTGGTCGCACGCCTCTTGGGCGTGGTGGGGTAGCGAGATGTCTTCCCATCGTGAAGCCCCCGGAATCTCGAAGGACCCCGTAGCCGATAACACCGACCTTTATGCCTTCGTCAGCCCGGATAAACCAGACACTGTCACCTTGATCGCGAACTACATTCCACTCGAGGGGCCTGCGGGCGGCCCGAACTTTTACGAGTTCGGCGACGACGTCCTCTATGAGATCCACATCGACAACAACGGGGACGCGCTGCCGGATATCACCTACCAGTTCCGCTTCACCACCCAGGTCCGAAACCCGAACACGTTCCTCTACAACACGGGCCAGATCAAATCACTCGATAGCCCGCAGTGGAACCGGCCCCAGTTCTATTCGGTAACGAAGATCGCCAGCGGTCAGTCGACCCCCCTCGCCAGCGGGTTGCCCTGTCCGCCCTGCAACGTCGGCCCACGCTCAATCCCGAACTACGCGCCGCTGGAGCACTCTGCCGTCCGGCCGCTGCCGACCGGCGAGACCGTTTTCGCTGGCCAGCGCGCCGAGGACTTCTACGTCGACCTGGGGGCCATTTTTGATCTCGCCGTCCTCCGACCATTCGAGAACCTGCACCTCATCCCAACCGCCGCGACCGAGGGTGTCAACGCCACCAATCACCTCAACGTCCACAGCATCGCGATCCAGGTGCCGATCTCGCAGCTGGTTCAGAGCAGCTCCAATCCCGTCATCGGTGTTTGGGCCACGGCCAGCCGGCAGACCGCCACGATGATCTCGCCCGGCGGCGTGTTGATGGGGGCGGGCCCATTCGTGCAAGTCTCACGCCTTGGCAACCCCCTCTTCAACGAGGTCATCGTGCCGATGAGTGAGAAGGATCTCTGGAACTCGCTCCCGCCCAGCG